>OGQE01000648.1_pt1 | contig 39149 bp, 39 predicted proteins | sample 1553131 | NCBI WGS metagenome assembly OGQE01 (sample SAMEA2579929, study PRJEB22360) | human gut metagenome | biome: human gut; feature: human-associated habitat; material: faeces | place: Denmark | collected 2008/2010
GAAAATGGCCTGGGAAATCCGCAGTAAACCAGCCGGGGTAATGTTCCACAGCGATCAGGGCAGCCACTATACAAGCAGGCAGTTCCGGCAGTTACTGTGGCGTTACCAGATCAAACAGAGTCTGAGTCGACGAGGAAATTGCTGGGATAACAGCCCGATGGAGCGCTTCTTCAGGAGTCTGAAAAACGAGTGGATACCGGTGACGGGTTACATGAACTTCAGCGATGCTGCCCATGAAATAACGGACTATATCGTTGGGTATTACAACGCGCTCAGGCCGCACGAATATAACGGTGGGTTGCCACCAAATGAATCGGAAAACCGATACTGGAAAAACTCTAAAGCGGTGGCCAGTTTTTGTTGACCACTACAGTCCTCGACGGATGTTTACTACCGTATCCAAAGCGACATTGATGGCGATCGGGCAGGGCGTCAGGAGGGCGGCATGAGACGACAGCGACGAAGTATCACCGACATCATCTGCGAAAACTGCAAATACCTTCCAACGAAACGCTCCAGAAATAAACGCAAGCCAATCCCAAAAGAATCTGACGTAAAAACCTTCAACTACACGGCTCACCTGTGGGATATCCGGTGGCTAAGACATTGTGCGAGGAAAACAAGGTGATTGACCAAAATCGAAGTTACGAACAAGAAAGCGTCGAGCGAGCTTTAACGTGCGCTAACTGCGGTCAGAAGCTGCATGTGCTGGAAGTTCACGTGTGTGAGCACTGCTGCGCAGAGCTGATGAGCGATTCGAATAGCTCGATGCACGAGGAAGAAGATGATGGCTAAACCAGCGCGAAGACGATGTAAAAACGATGAATGTCGGGAATGGTTTCACCCTGCATTCGCTAATCAGTGGTGGTGCTCTCCAGAGTGTGGAACCAAGATAGCACTCGAACGACGAAGCAAAGAACGCGAAAAAGCGGAAAAAGCAGCAGAGAAGAAACGACGACGAGAGGAGCAGAAACAGAAAGATAAACTGAAGATTCGAAAACTCGCCTTAAAGCCCCGCAGTTACTGGATTAAACAAGCCCAACAAGCCGTAAACGCCTTCATCAGAGAAAGAGATCGCGACTTACCATGTATCTCGTGCGGAACGCTCACGTCTGCTCAGTGGGATGCCGGGCATTACCGGACAACTGCTGCGGCGCCTCAACTCCGATTTGATGAACGCAATATTCACAAGCAATGCGTGGTGTGCAACCAACATAAAAGCGGAAATCTCGTTCCGTATCGCGTCGAACTGATTAACCGCATCGGGCAGGAAGCAGTAGACGAAATCGAATCAAACCATAACCGCCATCGCTGGACTGTCGAAGAGTGCAGGACCATCAAGGCGGAGTATCAACAGAAACTTAAAAAACTGCGAAACAGCAGAAGTGAGGCTGCATGAATATCTACGAAAGAATTGATGGCAGCAAATACCGAAATATTTGGGTAGTTGGCGATCTGCACGGATGCTACACGAACCTGATGAACAAACTGGATACGATTGGATTCGACAACAAAAAAGACCTGCTTATCTCGGTGGGCGATTTGGTTGATCGTGGTGCAGAGAACGTTGAATGCCTGGAATTAATCACATTCCCCTGGTTCAGAGCTGTACGTGGAAACCATGAGCAAATGATGATTGATGGCTTATCAGAGCGTGGAAACGTTAATCACTGGCTGCTTAATGGCGGTGGCTGGTTCTTTAATCTCGATTACGACAAAGAAATTCTGGCTAAAGCTCTTGCCCATAAAGCAGAAGAACTTCCGTTAATCATCGAACTGGTGAGCAAAGGTAAAAAATATGTCATCTGCCACGCCGATTATCCTTGTGACGAATACGAATTTGGAAAGCCAGTTGATCATCAGCAGGTAATCTGGAACCGCGAACGAATCAGCAACTCACAAGACGGGATCGTGAAAGAAATCAAAGGCGCGGACACGTTCATCTTTGGTCATACGCCAGCAGTGAAACCACTCAAATTTGCCAACCAGATGTATATCGATACTGGCGCAGTGTTCTGCGGAAACCTCACATTGATTCAGGTACAGGGAGAAGGCGCATGAGACTCGAAAGCGTAGCTAAATTTCATTCACCAAAAAGCCCGATGATGAGCGACTCACCACGGGCCACGGCTTCTGACTCTCTTTCCGGTACTGATGTGATGGCTGCTATGGGGATGGCGCAATCACAAGCCGGATTCGGAATGGCTGTATTCTGTGGTAAGCACGAACTCAGCCAGAACGACAAACAAAAGGCTATCAACTATCTGATGCAATTTGCACACAAGGTATCGGGGAAATACCGTGGCGTGGCAAAGCTTGAAGGAAATACTAAGGCAAAGGTACTGCAAGTGCTCGCAACATTCGCTTATGCGGATTATTGCCGTAGTGCCGCTACGCCGGGCGCAAGATGCAGAGATTGCCACGGTACAGGCCGTGCGGTTGATATAGCCAAAACAGAGCAGTGGGGGATAGTTGCTGAGAAAGAGTGCGGAAGATGTAAAGGCGTCGGTTATTCAAGAATGCCAGCAAGCGCCGCATATCGCGCTGTGACGATGCTAATCCCAAACCTTACCCAACCCAACCCACCTGGTCACGCACTGTTAAGCCGCTGTATGACGCTCTGGTTGTGCAATGCCACAAGGAAGAGTCAATCGCAGACAACATTTTGAATGCGATCACACGTTAGCGCCATGATTGCCACGGATGGCAACATATTAACGGCATAATATTGACTTTTTGAATAACTTTGGGGAAGCTTGACACCAATAATGGGCGTTTTTTACATGTCATTGATGAGTCTCAATAACCTGCCGCCGAGTAGTTTTTATGCTCTGAATTGTATTTGTGTAGTAAACATGCTGACTGCAATGTAATAGAGTTTTTTTAGCCTGTAACCTCTTGACGGCATTGAATTGCTTTTGTTATGAGTTGTAAGCCAATGTTATCATCTTGTATTGGGGTGGTTATGAAGGATGGTGCGCTGCTCAGGAGTTCTTCACTTTTTATTGCCTACATGGGATGCCTTGGATGGGGGAGTGCTTATTTCTATGGATGGGGTACTTCTTTTTACTACGGCTTCCCATGGTGGATTGTAGGTGCAGGTGTTGATGATGTTGCCAGAAGTTTATTTTTTGCAGTTATCGTCATTGCTATATTTCTTATCGGTTGGGGTATTGGTGTTGTATTCTTTTTCGCAGTGAAAAGAAAACATTCTATGCAAGAGCTAAATGTATTTCGCCTTTATTTTGCTGTGGAATTATTGTTTGTGCCGGCAATTATTGAGTTTTCTATATTGAGACAGAAGATTCAGGTACCTCTTTTGCTACTGTCAGCAGCGATTGCGCTGGCGGTTACAATTTCGATAAGATCTTATGGGCGATTTTTATCGGTATCATGCTTCTATGATAAGCCATTTATAAAAAAACATTTTTTTGAGATTGTGATGATTGCTTTTGTGGCATATTTCTGGCTTTTTTCATTTCTGACAGGATATTACAAACCGCAGTTTAAGAAAGAATATGAAATGATTAATTATAATGATGGTTGGTATTATGTTCTTGCTCGTTATGATAATTGTCTGGTTTTGTCTACTTCTTTCAATGCAGGTAGTAAAAGGTTTGTCATTTATCAATCAGCACAAGATAAGAATCTTCAGGTTGATATTGTAAGGACCAGAATTTAATTGGCTGCATAAATAATATTTTAAGTTGCAAGTTGGCTATTCGTAGGAATAGAACCTTAGGCATGCTGAATGCGTTTTCTGAACATTGTTTTATAAACTGTGTCTGCTTGCTGTTGTGATCCTGCTTTTAGTGATGGTGATGATGGATTTCACCAGCAGGATAATGTTGGTACTGACTGATGGCGCTCTGGTCTGCGGCATTGTGGTATTGCTGTGGCCGATGATGAAAAAACAGAATGAATAATCCTTGACTTTTTTGTTTACTGTTTATTAAAAAATCAACCGCATGGTGAATCCTCCTTGGAGGGGCTAAATGATCGAGTTTTAAGGGCACGTAGCGAGTTCTGTTTGATCATTGCAGAACTTAGCGGGAGGCGCCATGCGTACATCACTAATGTTATTTCCTTCTATCATTTTCCTTGTGAGTTCTGGCTGCGCATGGCGCGGCCTTTTTTTTATGACCTGCCACTGGCAGATGGTCATCCTGTGATTTGATTCCGGTTCCGGCTTTTTAACTCTGTTCCTGTACACGGGAGAAATTCTATGTCGATTAATCGTTATGATATTGGTTACAAGAAGTACCACGTATTGTGTTGAGATAGAAAGCCTGGTGCCAGAGGTAAATGCAGCAGCATAATAAAAAAGAGCCAGCGCAGAAGAGAACGGGTAAAAGAGTCTGCGCTGGCGTGGGGATATTCCCCGTGGAGAAATGATATGTAACACACATCGGGAACCTTTTTATATAAACATTATCATTATTGTCAATCATAACAGTCAGGTATTATGACGTTTATGCATCAGGGCCATCAGGAATTAACTGGTGGCTTTTTATTGTTGTCAGCTTCCGGATAACGGGAGACGGGGTATGTACCAGATGGAAAAAATCACAACAGGTGTGTCATACACCACGTCAGCGGTGGGGACGGGATACTGGCTACTGCAGTTGCTGGACAAAGTCTCCCCATCCCAGTGGGTGGCAATAGGCGTATTGGGTAGCGCCAGATATCGAGTGGCCGGTAATACCGACGTTATAACCTATAAATGTCAACCTGACGGAATGTTGAAAGGATGGAGTGAGCAGCCAGACACACAAAAAACGGAGTCCGGCTCCGGTTTTTGTGTTGCCATATAAGGCCGATGTTTGTTACAGCTATTTAAGTCTGGAGTTCAAATTAAAATAGGGAGTTTTGTTATGCCATTTACATTTTATTTGTCGTCCGAGAATCAATTGTCAATACAAAATCTTGAAGCTTTGCAAAACGCAGCCAGAGCGAATTATACAGGGAATATTATAATAGGAGACAGGCAGTTGTCTGTTCGTTATCAGAGCGCTATGGACGCTTTTATTGTTAATCCTGTTCAGGGGGAACTGTATTCAGGTCTTAATAATAGTGTTTTGGATGATGTTATCAGTCTGGCTGACGTTATTGAGAGTCGGTTGAATGGAGGAAGCTCATTTCTTGATGTATTCGACAGATATATGATACAAACAATGCAAACCATGATGAATGGTAATGAGAGCGATCTTGAATCGTTAGCGACTCGATTATCTTCAAGTGCTTTTTCGGTTTCTCCTGAGGATATATCCTGTATACCGGAGGCATTGCAGTGTCCGATTACATTGGAAATTCCAGAGCGTGGTGTTTTTCTTAGAAACTCTGAAGGATCCTCAGTGTGTAGTTTATATGATGAAAATGCTCTCTCTCGTATAATTAATGATGGGGGGCATCATCCATTAAGTAGGGAGCCAATAACAGCATCAATGATTGTAAAGTCTGAAGATTGTATATTTGACGCCTCAAAGGGAAACTTCATTATAAAAGATAGTTAAAATATTTCAAATGAAACAATGTTGGCTTTCGATAGTTTATATGAAAACACCACAGGCATTCGGAGAGTGAAAAGCTGCCTGTGGTGATAAAAATATGATACGCGAGTTATTCTTCACAAGTCAGAAAGAAAGCAATGAAGGTAAGGAATATAAGGAATATTATGTCTCAAAATACAGGACACTCTTTAGTGTCGCATCGTTCTGAATTTCAGCACGTAATGACTGAAATACGTAATAATCCTGTAAAATTTCTGGAAGAGAATTTAATTCTTAATCCACAGTGCTATGCCCATCATGATGAGATATCTTTACAGTTAATATTACAAGAGAGGATGGCTTGTTAAGACTAAAAGAAATGGAGAATGATATGGCTGGTAGTGATTATATTCTGTTTACAGGTATGCGTGATACTGATAGTCCGGAACGTTTTGATGCGCCTGCAGTTATAAGCTTGGGTAATCAGTGTATAAGCCTCCGGCGAAATGATATTTCTCAAACTATCCAGCAAAGTTCACCGTTATGGCTAACCAATCAGCAAAGCGGCTGTAGTGTTCTTATTGTCCGCCATGGTTTATCAGAATCTGGAGAGCAGCAGTATTCAATGATACATATGCGCCCAAGAGATGGTAACGATTTCATAGATGAACTTACGCCAGAGCTTTATGCTAATACTCAGGAGGTTTTGCTGGAGAGGGATATTCAGCGCACACTTGCTAACACCTTTCCCAATGAACATCCGGAGGCCTTTATTTTGATTCCTTCGGAGGAAAAATTTATTGTAGATGGCAATTGCATTCAACTGATTGGTATTGGTAATGAGCAGGGGGAATTTGATTTTTACAGGCAAATTTATCCTGTGACAGGTGGAGAGCACCAGGTTGAAGCCTTGATGTGGACGCATTTACCTGCATGAAAACGTTCAGGAGCATTTTTTGTGGGTTATATCAGTCCATGACTTTTGCGACAGTTTCTTTAGATCGGGAATATCAAGTGGAGCGGCACAGCCTGGGTGAAAGATGCAGAAGCAGAAAAACTGTTCCGGATCCGGGAGGCGGAAGAAACAAAAAACAGCCTGATGCAGGTAGCCAGTGAGCATATTTCGCCACTTCAGGATGCGGTAGATCTGGAGATTGCAACGGAGGAAGAGAAATCGTTCCTGGCCTCATGGAAGAGGTATCGTGTGCTGCTCAACCGTGTTGATACTTCCATAGCGCCAGATATCGAGTGGCCGGTAATACCTGCGTCATAGTTCGTAAATGTTCGTATGACAGGATGCTGAAAGGATGAATTAACGGCCAGATACACAAAAACTGGAGTTAATTTCCAGTTTTTTTTTGTTGTCATGTTAGGGTGATATTTGTTAGAAAAGTTTAGATAGGTTTGTTTTGAAGGTTGAAATGTATGTTATCGCCATCTTTTATAAATTTGGGATGTTCATGGAGTGAAAGTCAAATAATGCAATCTTATCATGGAGGAACGCAAGATCTTATTAGTGTGGTATTAAGTAAAATTTAGTAACTTTATCCAGTGTAGTGGATTTGTTGCATGGATGGAGTTGGTAAAAAGTGGTGTGGCTGGCAATCCAGGCCACGTCACAGAAATGGACAATGCCGCTGAGAGACTGGCGAATGGCATACAGGCACCAGAAAAATTTCAGATATGACATAATGCCCATGCCAGAAGTTCCTTTTGCACCTCGCCTGTATTTATAGATAAACATAGAGTGAATGAATGAGATATGAAAGACATTACCCTTCCCCCCCCGACGTCCGCGTCCTGTCTGACAGGGGCCATATCTGTAAATACTGAAGCTGTATTATCTCCCATGCAACACACTTCAGCCTTACATGTAAGAGATTTTGCTTCCCTGTGCTCACAGAACCTCAAAGCTAATGTATTGCTAAATAGTGATGACCACGAAGTACCTATACATCAGAAAAATCCTGCTGCAATAATGCAAAATATCGACTCTAACATCAAACAGATGGCAACAGACTGGGGGATGTCGATTGAGGAGGTTGAGGTTATTATAGGGCGAGAGAAAGGCATTGTGGAACCCTCCTGCGGAGTTACCGCTAATGCTATTATGAAACTATTTCTGGACAAGGATGGCTTCAGTTACTGCTTTGAAAATGAACAGACACTATCGCTCGAGCAGCTTCAGGAGCGCCTGTCCTGTATGCCTGAATGTAAGAGCTTTGTATTACGTGTTAATGATGGTGCGCTTGGTCATGCTTACATTGTCGATATTCCCAAAGGAGAAAACTCTTGTCGTCCTGCATTCTTGTATCAGTCAGATTTAGGAGAGGGCGTCACCAGAAAGTTAAGATTTGAGGACTGGATGACGCATAAAGCATTGACTCCGATTTTGCTGGATGATATTTGTAATTACTTCTCCTGCATGTCTCAAAATAAGACAGATTTGGAGCAGATTGCAACGTTATTTGATATTGATGGAAATGTTAAAATGTTACGAAAGGAAAATATTCAATATCAAAAGCATGACAATTTTAGTTTCCAGTTGTTTGAGTATGACACCGATAATATTGAAAAAAACATTGAGATAATAAAATCACTATGTAGTTAGCTTTTGTTAAAACTGCAATTATTTGTAAACATAATAATAAGTATTATGACGTTAAAATTTAACCATACGGTAAAATGATTCAGGAAAACCGGTTCAGCATAGCCTAGGCTGAACTTTTGAGGATATCAACGAACGGAATTTTTGAACATTTATGAGTAGATCGTTGTTGAAGGGCTTCAATGAGCATGTCAAGTTCATCAACTGCTGGTCTACGATTACGACGGTTTGATTTACCAATCAAAGCAAGTTTAAGTAGATATGGACGAGCACTTTTCGCCGGGTTTGATGTGTAATTAATTCCGTATATAGGTTTGGCTGCATCCAGAACACTGCCAAGATAACTAACATCGTGACTGACTGTTGCTGGACCTGCACCAGCGTTGTTTCTCAGCCTGCAATGTTCAATTACGTCATTTTCTGTCAGTTCAGATAGTTTGATCGCGGAGATGTCACTATCCATAAGCAGTTCTAGCACATATCTTTTAGTACGGTCTGCTTTACCTCCGGCATTTGGTCATTTAAATATTTGTGTAGTAAGTCACGGACTGTAAGTCCGTCAACAGCATTTGATGATGAAATGCCATATAGATCTAATTCCATCACTTTCTGTGTGCCCCATGTTTTGGCATGAGCATGAACGCGGCGGCTATCTCACGGGTGATCATCCCTTTGGCATACTGAAAAGTATCGGGTGTTACTGAACCGTGTTGATACATCAACTGCACCGGATATTGAGTGGCCTACAGTACCTGTTATGGAATAATCGTTACTGCTGTAGCCATAATAACGTCATATACAAGAGCTTGCTGGACTACGAAGAATGCGCGCTGATTTTGAAGATAAAATCAGTGGTACAAAGTCCGAAAGGCCTGGGCTGAAAAAACTACTCAGAATATTATCGGCAGGTGACACACTGATTGTCTGAAAGCTGGACTGACTGGGGGCGTTTTTTCTTCCATGTTATGGGGCTCAGGCCGAAATGGAACGTGGACTGACTGTTAAGAGAACAATAGTCGGGTTTTGAGGCTGCGAGATTACATAGAGTTAATTGGTTGGTTAATAGGGTATAGAGGTTATCCAACTATTCGTTACGACATATATTGTTGTTACCTACAAGTTATGAAAATATATGATTTTATTAATCTTTTGTATGTGCAGATTAATACTTAATACGCATCAATCTGCACATTTGCTTTTGTGAGAGAATTATCGTTGTAAGAGTGATTTAATATTGTTGGCGACTACTTCAGGATTATTATCATAGACCATATAAAGCTTATCACTAAGTAAAGGTAATGATAGGTTTACGACCTCCTCGTCTTCTTTTTTTAATAAGGTCAAAAGTTTTACGTCGCCACTCGATATTTCGCTGGCTAAAACTGCTCTTAATTCTTTTTGAGGCCATTCCTTATTGACTGAATTAGCAGATAAAATAGCGATTACATATTTTGATTTAACTAGTGCTGCATTTATTTTCTCAATTAAGGAGTCGCCCCATTTTATCTCAACATGATCTATGAAGGCTGAAATTTTAAGTTTAGTTAACTCGTCATATATTGGAATTGCAATGTCTTTTTTGTCTTCGCTTGCATGGCATATAAAAACATCAAAGTTTTCTGTTTCTTTCATTGCTCGCAATCCTTCTTGGGTTTTTAATGGATCGTTATGACTCATGTATGACATCAGTTTTAAATATCCTGGATAGTCTTTCCCTCTAACCATTTTTATAAAGCTAAGCCTTCCATAAATATGATTTCGGAAAATTTGAATTGCGTGGCTATTATCTTTTGCCTGATATCCTTTTTCTGTAGCAAAGAGAAGTGCATACTTTAGCTTATCATCTGTCCATCTATGAATCATTGAACGTGTAATTCTTATATATCTTCTGTTAATGTTAACTTTATCATTAACCACTAAGCCAGTAACACTTTGTCTTGTATTTCTGGTTTGAACTCTAAATTTATCATAATTTATTTTAAAGCCATTTTTTGAAATAATATTGTCTATAGTTTCACTAAGACTATAACTTCCGTCGTCGTTTTTTTTGATTATATCAATATTTCTCTGATTGAAAGAAAAAGTTATGTCGTCAGCATACCTAGAATAAGATATTTTTTTTCTTCCTGCAAATTGGGTGAGCTGTTTGTCTAGAGAAGCTGATGCAATATTTGCTAATATTGGCGATGTACACGCACCTTGAGGTAATTTTCCATTGTGAGTACATAACTGAGCTAAAACAGTAGCTGCTGGATGAGCAAAATTAAAAGGTTTACTTTTAAATATTCCATAAACCCTGGCAAAACTTATTGATTCGAAATAGTTTTCTAGGTCAATGTTTACGACAAAATTTTTTTTAATATGCATCCCAGCATTAGTAATGATGCTCTTTCCTTTTATAAAACCATGAGCAGATTTCTTTGGCCTGTAGAAATATTCAAGAACGGGCTTTAGTCTCGTTTGGAGTATCGATAGACCGCCACAAGGAGCATTAATGACTCTTTTTTTACCATTCTTCTTTTCTATTTCAAAAGTACGATAATTATCTTTTTTACGATATAGTATATAAAGTAATTGGCCAGCAGGAACTCCAAGTAAATTGGCAATATCACTTACTGATGTTATAGCAATTTCCCCTGACTCAATCAATATACATATTTTAATCAGGTTATCAGGGGGAGTAACTTCAGTGCTAGTAAGTGTGTGGTTTATCCATTTAATTTTATGTCCATTGCTGTATGGTTTAGGTTCAATTTGAGGAAGTTCAGATATGAAGTCAGGGCTTTTTTTATTGGCTAATGCGAAGTTATGCATTAATAATTTATCATGTAGCGACAAAACCAACTCCTATCGGATTGTAAACGTTTCGGCTCTGCCCAATCACTTTGCGCATCACTTAGCGGACCACTAGTTAAGAAGCGTTACCATCGACTGAACGGTGGCGTATGTCCTAACATTAGTTCCTTCGAGGCGAAACAACCTCACAAATTTAAGGCAGAGCCGTAGTTTATGATTATCATATTAATAACTAAAAGTGAAGTAAAAATATGCTACTGGAAATCTATTGTTCACTATACAGCTGGTTTCTCCGTTATGAGTATTTATTCAGTAAGTGCATCTTGTCTGTCTATATAGTAGTAGCGCGTTTCTCGCTCACAATAGTCATTAACTTCATTTATGGTTGGAGTATACAAACCACTCGTCAGCAGACTCCCAGGTATCTTTCAGAGTTTCCTGAACAAAAGTTTTAGCTAAATCTTTATCAGTGGCGCGTGTAACAGAAAGGCCATCATTGCTGGTGGCTTTTACGATCACCTCTACATCGTCATAACGCTTACTGATGCGTCGGGTTAATTCTTCCTTTAACGCATCCACAGCACCGTTTGGCATTTTAGTCATTTTCTCTTTGGCTATGCAGATCTCAATACGCATAAAACTCCCTCTACACTGTGTTTGCATACAGCATTATTTTTAACTGTATAAATAAACAGTGTCAATAGAGCAAAGATTGCTGCATGTACAAATGTTCTTTGGCTACAAATACACCTACTGATCATGTTCTGCTATGCTCTGATACCTCCAAAATGTACAATCAGCGGCATGAATTTTTCTTTGTACATATGATTGTACATAATCAAAGAGACAACAATTATGACAAGCCTTTTGGCCGCAGAGGTAGCGAAAAGAAGAACCTTTGCAATTATTTCTCACCCGGACGCCGGTAAGACTACCATCACCGAGAAGGTGCTGCTGTTCGGACAGGCCATTCAGACCGCCGGTACAGTAAAAGGCCGTGGTTCCAACCAGCACGCTAAGTCGGACTGGATGGAGATGGAAAAGCAGCGTGGGATCTCCATTACTACGTCTGTGATGCAGTTTCCGTATCACGATTGCCTGGTTAACCTGCTCGACACCCCGGGGCACGAAGACTTCTCGGAAGATACCTATCGTACCCTGACGGCGGTGGACTGCTGCCTGATGGTTATCGACGCCGCAAAAGGTGTTGAAGATCGTACCCGTAAGCTGATGGAAGTTACCCGTCTGCGCGACACGCCGATCCTCACCTTTATGAACAAACTTGACCGTGATATCCGCGACCCGATGGAGCTGCTCGATGAAGTTGAGAACGAGCTGAAAATCGGCTGCGCACCGATCACCTGGCCGATTGGCTGCGGCAAGCTGTTTAAAGGCGTTTACCACCTTTATAAAGATGAAACCTATCTCTATCAGAGCGGTAAAGGCCACACGATTCAGGAAGTCCGCATTGTTAAAGGGCTGAATAACCCGGATCTCGACGCTGCGGTTGGTGAAGATCTGGCACAGCAGCTGCGTGACGAACTGGAGCTGGTGAAAGGCGCGTCTAATGAGTTCGACAAAGAGCTGTTCCTTGCGGGCGAAATCACCCCGGTATTCTTTGGTACTGCGCTGGGTAACTTCGGCGTCGATCATATGCTGGATGGCCTGGTGGAGTGGGCGCCTGCGCCGATGCCGCGTCAGACCGATACCCGTACCGTAGAAGCGAGCGAAGATAAATTTACCGGCTTCGTATTTAAAATTCAGGCCAACATGGACCCGAAACACCGCGACCGCGTGGCGTTTATGCGCGTGGTATCCGGTAAATATGAAAAAGGCATGAAGCTGCGCCAGGTGCGCACCGCGAAAGATGTAGTGATCTCCGACGCGCTGACCTTTATGGCAGGCGACCGTTCGCACGTTGAAGAAGCGTATCCGGGCGATATCCTCGGCCTGCACAATCACGGCACCATTCAGATCGGCGATACCTTTACCCAGGGTGAGATGATGAAGTTCACCGGTATTCCGAACTTCGCGCCAGAACTGTTCCGTCGTATCCGCCTGAAAGATCCGCTGAAGCAAAAACAGCTGCTCAAAGGGCTGGTACAGCTTTCCGAAGAGGGGGCGGTGCAGGTGTTCCGTCCGATCTCCAACAACGATCTGATCGTTGGCGCGGTTGGTGTGCTGCAGTTTGATGTGGTGGTAGCGCGCCTGAAGAGCGAATACAACGTTGAAGCAGTGTATGAGTCAGTCAACGTTGCCACCGCCCGCTGGGTAGAATGTGCGGACGCGAAGAAATTCGAAGAGTTCAAGCGTAAGAACGAAAGCCAACTGGCGCTTGATGGCGGCGATAACCTCGCTTACATCGCTACCAGCATGGTCAATCTGCGCCTGGCGCAGGAACGTTATCCGGACGTTCAGTTCCACCAGACCCGCGAGCATTAATTCTAGCCTCCAGGGCGCGGTAGCCGCTGCGCCCTGTCAATTTCCCTTCCTTATTAGCCGCTTACGGAATGTTCTTAAAACATTCACTTTTGCTTATGTTTTAGCTGATATCCCGAGCGGTTTCAAAATTGTGATCTATATTTAACAAAGTAATGACATTTCTGACGGCGTTAAATACCGTTCAATGCGTAGATATCAGTATCTAAAGCCGTCGATTGTCATTCTACCGATATTAATAACTGATTCAGAGGCTGTAATGGTCGTTATTCATCACCCATCGCTTTTGTGATGGCGACCATTGACTTCTGTAGAGGGTGAAGTCTCTCCCTATTCAGCAATGCAACCTCGTGTTGCCAGGCTCAAATTACGAGCAAACATACAGGAATAAATCGATGACTATGACAAGACTGAAGATTTCGAAAACTCTGCTGGCTGTAATGTTGACCTCTGCCGTCGCGACCGGCTCTGCCTACGCAGAAAACAACGCGCAGACTACCAATGAAAGCGCAGGGCAAAAAGTCGATAGCTCTATGAATAAAGTCGGTAATTTCATGGATGACAGCGCCATCACCGCGAAAGTGAAGGCGGCCCTGGTGGATCATGACAACATCAAGAGCACCGATATCTCTGTCAAAACCGATCAAAAAGTCGTGACCCTGAGCGGTTTCGTTGAAAGCCAGGCTCAGGCCGAAGAGGCGGTGAAAGTGGCGAAAGGTGTTGAGGGCGTGACCTCTGTCAGCGACAAACTGCACGTTCGCGACGCTAAAGAAGGCTCTGTGAAAGGCTACGCGGGTGACACCGCCACCACCAGTGAAATCAAAGCCAAACTGCTGGCAGATGACATTGTCCCTTCCCGTCATGTGAAAGTTGAAACCACCGATGGCGTGGTCCAGCTCTCCGGTACCGTAGATTCTCAGGCACAGAGCGACCGTGCTGAAAGTATCGCCAAAGCGGTAGATGGTGTGAAAAGCGTTAAAAATGATCTGAAAACTAAGTAATTCGTCGTAATTCGACCTCCCGAACTTTGTCGGGAGGCGCGATGTGCACCACACTAAAAATATCGCATTGAGTGATTTTCACGCTCATATCAAGCGGTGACATTAACTATGGTAAAGGAGACGCTTATGTTTCGTTGGGGCATCATATTTCTGGTTATCGCGTTAATCGCCGCCGCACTTGGGTTTGGTGGTCTGGCCGGTACTGCTGCAGGCGCAGCTAAAATTGTCTTTGTCGTCGGGATTATTCTGTTCCTGGTGAGTTTGTTCATGGGCCGAAAACGACCCTAGATTTCAGACCATTAAGAAAATTTTATCCAAAGCCAGTCCAGCGGACTGGCTTTTGCGGTTTTAGCGAATAATAAATTGCGTTACTTTGTCATTCTTTCACAACAAAAACAGGAAGGCAGAGGTGGGGCAGCGAATACCTGTAACGCTTGGTAATATTGCGCCGTTGTCGCTAAGGCCGTTCCAGCCTGGACGGATTGCTCTGGTGTGCGAAGGCGGCGGACAACGTGGAATTTTCACGGCTGGCGTGCTGGATGAGTTTATGCGCGCGCAGTTTAATCCTTTCGATCTTTATCTCGGCACATCTGCCGGGGCGCAGAACCTCTCGGCGTATATCTGCAATCAGCCCGGTTACGCGCGCAAAGTCATCATGCGTTACACCACAAAACGCGAATTTTTCGATCCATTGCGCTTTGTCCGTGGAGGAAATCTTATCGATCTCGACTGGCTGGTGGAGGCCACCGCAAGCCAGATGCCGTTGCAAATGGATACCGCAGCGCGGTTATTTGACAGCGGCAAATCGTTTTATATGTGCGCCTGTCGTCAGGATGACTATGCGCCGAATTACTTTTTGCCAACTAAACAAAACTGGCTGGATGTGATTCGCGCCTCCAGTGCGATACCTGGCTTTTATCGTAGCGGAGTGTCGCTGGAAGGTATTAACTACCTGGATGGTGGGATCAGTGATGCGATCCCGGTTAAAGAGGCGGCAAGGCAGGGAGCAAAAACGTTGGTCGTCATCCGCACTGTGCCGTCACAAATGTACTACACGCCGCAGTGGTTCAAACGCATGGAACGCTGGCTGGGTGACAGTAGCCTGCAGCCGCTGGTCAATCTGGTGCAGCATCATGAAACAAGCTATCGTGAGATTCAGCAATTTATTGAGAAACCACCGGGCCAGCTGCGGATATTCGAAATTTATCCGCCGAAGCCATTGCATAGTATCGCGCTCGGCAGTCGGATTCCGGCGCTGCGTGAAGACTATAAACTTGGACGTTTATGCGGGCGTTATTTTCTGGTAACGGTCGGTAAATTATTGACTGAAAAAGCGCCGCTGAGCCGCCATCTGGTGCCGGTGGTGACGCCGGAGTCGATCGTTATTCCGCCTGCGCCAGTCGCCAACGATACGCTGGTTGCCGAAGTGAGCGACGCTCCGCAGGCGAACGACCCGACATTTAACAATGAGGATCTGGCTTGATTTGCCGTTTTATCGACACCCACTGCCATTTTGATTTCCCGCCGTTTAGTGGCGATGAAGAGGCCAGCCTGCAACGCGCGGCACAAGCGGGCGTAGGCAAGATCATTGTTCCGGCGACAGAGGCGGAAAATTTTGCCCGCGTGCAGGCGTTAGCGGAAAAATATCAACCGCTGTATGCCGCATTGGGCTTGCATCCTGGTATGTTGGAAAAACATAGCGATGTGTCTCTTGATCAGCTACAGCAGGCGCTGGAAAGGCATCCGGCGAAGGTGGTGGCGGTGGGGGAGATCGGTCTGGATCTCTTTGGCGACGATCCGCAATTTGAGAGGCAGCAGTGGTTACTCGACGAACAACTGAAACTGGCGAAACGCTACGATCTGCCGGTGATCCTGCATTCACGACGCACGCACGACAAACTGGCGATGCATCTTAAACGCCACGATTTACCGTGCACTGGCGTGGTTCATGGTTTTTCCGGCAGCCTGCAACAGGCCGAACGGTTTGTGCAACTGGGCTACAAAATTGGCGTAGGCGGGACTATCACCTATCCACGCGCCAGTAAAACCCGCGATGTCATCGCAAAATTACCGCTGGCATCGTTGTTGCTGGAAACCGACGCGCCGGATATGCCGCTCAACGGTTTTCAGGGGCAGCCTAACCGCCCGGAACAGGCCGCGCGGGTGTTTGCTGTGCTTTGTGAGTTACGCCTGGAACCCGCAGATGAAATTGCCGAAGTGTTGCTTAATAACACGTATACGTTGTTTAACGTGCCGTAGGCCGGATAAGGCGTTCACGCCGCATCCGGCAGTTGGCGCACAATGCCTGATGCGACGCTTGACGCGTCTTATCATGCCTACAAGTTTATGCCGATCCGTAGGCCGGATAAGGCGTTCACGCCGCATCCGGCAGCTGGCGCACAATGCCTGATGCGACGCTTGACGCGTCTTATCATGCCTACAGGTCTGTGCCGATCCGTAGGCCGCATCCGGCATGTCACAAATATAGCGCCGGAAATATTAACCGGCTCACCCCGCGCTCCCATAACGCATCAGCCAGTTGTTCCACATCCTCCGGCGTGGCGCTCGGCCAGCTTTGCGCCTCGCCATACACGCCGTGGGCATGAAACGCGTTCAGGCGTACCGGAACATCGCCAAGTCCCTTGATTAACGCCGCCAGTTCTTCGATGTGTTGCAAATAATCCACCTGGCCAGGGATTACCAGCAAACGCAGTTCCGCCAGCTTACCGCGCTCTGCCAGCAAACAGATGCTGCGCTTGATCTGCTGATTATCGCGTCCGGTTAATTGCTGATGACATTCGCTCCCCCACGCTTTGAGATCGAGCATTGCGCCGTCACACACCGGGAGCAATTTTTCCCAGCCGGTTTCGCTCAACATGCCGTTACTGTCCACGAGGCAGGTGAGATGGCACAGTTGCGGATCGTTTTTGATGGCAGTAAATAGCGCCACCACAAACGGCAACTGGGTCGTGGCTTCGCCGCCGCTTACCGTTATCCCTTCAATAAACAGCACCGCTTTGCGGACATGGTTAAGCACCTCGTCCACGCTCATGGATTGCGCCATTGGCGTGGCATGTTGCGGGCACATCTTCAGGCAGGTATCACATTGCTCGCAAACAGCCGCGCTCCACGCCACTTTGCCGTCGATAATCTGCAACGCCTGATGCGGACACTGCGGCACGCACTCTCCGCAATCATTACAGCGCCCCATCGTCCACGGATTGTGACAGTTTTTGCAGCGCAGATTGCAGCCCTGCAAAAACAGAGCCAGACGACTGCCTGGCCCGTCAACGCAGGAGAAGGAGATAATCTTACTGACTAAAGCGCATCTGCTGTTCATGGCTTATCACGCGCGGCTGGCGTTCCAGAATACGAGTGTTGCGTGCGGCTTCTTCTCCCAGCCAGGTGGTGTTGGTGCGTGAACCTTCGGCGCGATATTTTTCTAAATCCGACAAACGCACCATATAACCGGTAACGCGAACCAGATCGTTACCGCTGACATTGGCGGTAAATTCACGCATTCCGGCTTTAAAGGCACCGAGGCAAAGCTGTACCAGCGCCTGCGGATTACGTTTGATGGTTTCGTCGAGTGTCAGAATGTCGCTGATGCCGGAATAATAATAAGCATGATGCGGGGCGACAGTTTGCAGATGGGTAATCGGATCTGGCTCATCGCCATATGGTAAACGCGCGCCCGGCGTGGTGCCGATATCGGAACTGATCCCCGACTGTGCGTGTAACATGGCGCGTTTTTGCCAGCCATATTTCACAGGGGTATTGGCGACAAACTCCGCCAGTTGCGCGCTGATGCGATAACCCACTTCATTTGCGGCGGCTTCTTTACCGTAATGCGCGACAATTCCTTCTTTTTCACACAGCAAGTTAACCGCTTCCGCCAGCCCATACATGCCAAACATTGGCACAAAACGTTCAGGGTAATCAGCCCTTCTTTCACCAGGAAGCTATTCTCAAAGAAGTGTGATTGTTGATAGAGGAATTCACACCGCGCATCGATGATGGCGATCTGCTGTTGGCAGTAGTGCGGTAGAGTGCGCGTAAAGAAGTCATCCAGCGATTCACTGCGCTCGGCAATGGCTTTCAGGTTAAGGCGTACCAGCGTGCTGCCACCACCCGCCAGCGGCAGTGAGTTGTAACAGCTCACAATCCCGTAGCCCCCTTTTGTGAAAATTTTATCATGCACCGGACCGTTGGCGATGTGCGGTTTGCTACATTCACAGATGTTTTTCGCCACTTCCAGCAGCAGGTCATCAGGGGTGATTTCAGGATCGTAGATAAAGGTCAGGTTCGGTGAAACCTGCTTCAGCTCTGCGTCTGCACGTAATATCGCACGGGTAATGGGCGAATCAGACGGGCCGATATTAGCATGCATAAAGGCGTCTGGCAGGGTTCTGTCGAGGTAACGCCAGAAACGTTTTATTCGAATATCGATCTCGTCTTGTGTTAGAATTCTAACATACGGTTGCAACAACGCATCCAGTTGCCCCAGGTAGACCGGCATCGATGTGACCGACGGTACATGGTGGTAAAGAATGGTCAGCAGAGAGAGTGCGTCATCAAGGTCTTTCGCGCCTTCCAGCTCCAGCCATTCGGAGCCGTGCGCCAGAAAACGGGCGTAATCGGGTAAGACGTAGCGAGGTTTGTACGGCGCATGACCTTCAAACATATCGCAGATTACCCCCTCATCCAGCGCGCGGCGGGCTTCGGCAGGCAACGCGGGGTAAGGCAGATTGTTTTCTGCTTCCAGTGCCAGAAAATGGCGCTTCTGCTCCGGGCTAAGTACCGGGCTGGTGACAATTTGCTGGCAACGTTGTTGCAGTGCATTTTCATGAGAAGTGGGCATCTTCTTTTCCTTTTATGCCGAAGGTGATGCGCCATTGTAAGAAGTTTCGTGATGTTCACTTTGATCCTGATGCGTTTGCCACCACTGACGCATTCATTTGAAAGTGAATTATTTGAACCAGATCGCATTACAGTGATGCAAACTTGTAAGTAGATTTCCTTAATTGTGATGTACATCGAAGTGTGTTGCGGAGTAGATGTTAGAATACTAACAAACTCGCAAGGTGAATTTTATTGGCGACAAGCCAGGAGAATGAAATGACTGATCTGAAAGCAAGCAGCCTGCGTGCACTGAAATTGATGGACCTGACCACCCTGAATGACGACGACACCGATGAGAAAGTGATCGCCCTGTGTCATCAGGCCAAAACTCCGGTCGGCAATACCGCCGCTATCTGTATCTATCCTCGCTTTATCCCGATTGCTCGCAAAACTCTGAAAGAGCAGGGCACCCCGGAAATCCGTATCGCTACGGTAACTAACTTCCCACACGGTAACGACGACATCGACATTGCGCTGGCAGAAACCCGTGCGGCAATCGCCTACGGTGCCGATGAAGTTGACGTGGTGTTCCCGTACCGCGCGCTGATGGCGGGTAACGAGCAGGTTGGTTTTGACCTGGTGAAAGCCTGTAAAGAGGCTTGCGCTGCGGCGAACGTACTGCTGAAAGTGATTATTGAAACCGGCGAACTGAAAGACGAAGCGCTGATCCGTAAAGCGTCTGAAATCTCCATCAAAGCGGGTGCTGACTTCATCAAAACCTCTACCGGTAAAGTGACTGTGAATGCGACGCCGGAAAGCGCGCGCATCATGATGGAAGTGATCCGCGATATGGGCGTAGAAAAAACCGTTGGTTTCAAACCGGCGGGCGGCGTGCGTACTGCGGAAGATGCGCAGAAATATCTCGCCATCGCCGATGAACTGTTCGGTGCTGACTGGGCTGATGCGCGTCACTACCGCTTTGGTGCTTCCAGCTTGCTGGCAAGCCTGCTGAAAGCTCTGGGCCACGGCGACGGTAAGAGCGCCAGCAGCTACTAAGGCTTGATTTGCCGGATGATGCAGCGATGCTCATCCGGTTCCCCGATTACCTCGTCTCTTTTCCACGGGAGGTTACCTTGTTTCTCGCACAAGAAATTATTCGTAAAAAACGTGATGGTCATGCGCTGAGTGATGAAGAAATTCGTTTCTTTATCAACGGCATTCGCGACAACACTATCTCCGAAGGGCAGATTGCCGCCCTCGCGATGACCATTTTCTTCCACGATATGACAATGCCTGAGCGTGTCTCGCTGACCATGGCGATGCGAGATTCAGGAACCGTTCTCGACTGGAAAAGCCTGCATCTGAATGGCCCGATTGTTGATAAACACTCGACCGGCGGTGTCGGCGATGTGACTTCGCTGATGTTGGGGCCGATGGTCGCTGCCTGCGGCGGCTATATTCCGATGATCTCCGGTCGCGGCCTCGGTCATACTGGCGGTACGCTCGACAAACTGGAATCCATCCCTGGCTTCGACATTTTCCCGGATGACAACCGTTTCCGCGAAATTATTAAAGACGTCGGCGTGGCGATTATCGGCCAGACCAGCTCACTGGCTCCGGCGGATAAACGTTTCTACGCGACCCGCGATATTACCGCAACCGTGGATTCAATCCCGCTGATCACCGCCTCTATTCTGGCGAAGAAGCTGGCGGAAGGTCTGGACGCGCTGGTGATGGACGTGAAAGTGGGTAGCGGCGCGTTTATGCCGACCTACGAACTCTCTGAGGCCCTTGCTGAAGCGATTGTTGGCGTGGCTAACGGCGCTGGCGTGCGCACCACCGCGCTGCTCACCGATATGAATCAGGTACTGGCCTCCAGTGCAGGTAACGCGGTTGAAGTTCGTGAAGCGGTGCAGTTCCTGACGGGTGAATATCGTAACCCGCGTCTGTTTGATGTCACGATGGCACTGTGCGTGGAGATGTTGATCTCCGGCAAACTGGCGAAAAATGACGCCGAAGCGCGCGCGAAATTGCAGGCGGTGCTGGACAACGGTAAAGCGGCAGAAGTCTTTGGTCGTATGGTAGCGGCACAAAAAGGTCCGACCGACTTCGTTGAGAACTACGCGAAGTATCTGCCGACAGCGATGCTGACGAAAGCAGTCTATGCTGATACCGAAGGTTTTGTCAGTGAAATGGATACCCGCGCGCTGGGGATGGCAGTGGTTGCAATGGGCGGCGGACGCCGTCAGGCATCTGACACCATCGATTACAGCGTCGGCTTTACTGATATGGCGCGTCTGGGCGACCAGGTAGACGGTCAGCGTCCGCTGGCAGTTATCCACGCGAAAGACGAAAACAGCTGGCAGGAAGCGGCGAAAGCGGTGAAAGCGGCAATTAAACTTGCCGATAAAGCACCGGAAAGCACACCAACTGTCTATCGCCGTATCAGCGAATAACGGTATACTGATCTGATCATTTTAATTTGAAGCACTGAGTACGGAGAACATATGAAACGTGCATTTATTATGGTGCTGGACTCATTCGGCATCGGCGCTACAGAAGATGCAGAACGCTTTGGTGACGTCGGGGCTGACACCCTGGGTCATATCGCAGAAGCTTGTGCCAAAGGCGAAGCTGATAACGGTCGTAAAGGCCCGCTCAATCTGCCAAATCTGACTCGTCTGGGGCTGGCGAAAGCACACGAAGGTTCTACCGGTTTCATTCCGGCGGGAATGGACGGCAACGCTGAAGTTATCGGCGCGTACGCATGGGCGCACGAAATGTCATCCGGTAAAGATACCCCGTCTGGTCACTGGGAAATTGCTGGTGTGCCGGTTCTGTTTGAGTGGGGATACTTCTCCGATCACGAAAACAGCTTCCCGCAAGAGCTGCTGGATAAACTGGTCGAACGCGCTAATCTGCCGGGTTACCTCGGTAACTGCCACTCTTCCGGTACGGTCATTCTGGATCAACTGGGCGAAGAGCATATGAAAACCGGCAAGCCGATTTTCTATACCTCCGCTGACTCCGTGTTCCAGATTGCCTGCCATGAAGAAACCTTTGGCCTGGATAAACTCTACGAGCTGTGCGAAATCGCCCGTGAAGAGCTGACCAACGGCGGCTACAACATCGGTCGTGTTATCGCTCGTCCGTTTATCGGCGACAAAGCCGGTAACTTCCAGCGTACTGGTAACCGTCACGACCTGGCTGTTGAGCCGCCAGCACCGACCGTGCTGCAGAAACTGGTTGATGAAAAACACGGCCAGGTGGTTTCGGTCGGTAAAATTGCAGACATCTATGCCAACTGCGGTATCACCAAAAAAGTGAAAGCGACCGGGCTGGACGCGCTGTTTGACGCCACCATCAAAGAGATGAAAGAAGCGGGTGATAACACCATCGTCTTCACCAACTTCGTTGACTTCGACTCTTCCTGGGGCCACCGTCGCGACGTCGCCGGTTATGCTGCGGGTCTGGAACTGTTCGACCGCCGTCTGCCGGAGCTGATGTCTTTGCTGCGCGATGACGATATTCTGATTCTCACTGCTGACCACGGTTGTGACCCGACCTGGACCGGTACTGACCACACGCGTGAACACATTCCGGTACTGGTTTACGGCCCGAAAGTGAAACCAGGTTCGCTGGGTCATCGTGAAACCTTCGCGGATATCGGCCAGACTCTGGCAAAATATTTTGGTACTTCTGATATGGAATATGGCAAAGCCATGTTCTGATGGATTTGGGCGGAGCAGTGACTCCGCCTTTAATATGTCACAAAAAGGATAAAACGATGGCTACTCCACACATTAATGCAGAAATGGGCGATTTTGCTGACGTAGTTTTGATGCCAGGCGACCCGCTGCGTGCGAAGTATATTGCTGAAACTTTCCTTGAAGATGCCCGTGAAGTGAACAACGTTCGCGGTATGCTGGGCTTCACTGGTACTTACAAAGGCCGCAAAATTTCCGTAATGGGCCACGGTATGGGTATCCCGTCCTGCTCCATCTACACCAAAGAACTGATCACTGATTTCGGCGTGAAGAAAATTATCCGCGTGGGTTCCTGTGGCGCTGTTCTGCCGCACGTAAAACTGCGCGACGTCGTTATCGGTATGGGTGCCTGCACCGATTCCAAAGTTAACCGCATCCGTTTTAAAGACCATGACTTTGCCGCTATCGCTGACTTCGACATGGTGCGTAACGCGGTAGACGCGGCAAAAGCACTGGGCGTTGATGCTCGCGTTGGTAACCTGTTCTCCGCTGACCTGTTCTACTCTCCGGACGGCGAAATGTTCGACGTGATGGAAAAATACGGCATCCTCGGCGTGGAAATGGAAGCGGCTGGTATCTACGGCGTCGCTGCAGAATTTGGCGCGAAAGCCCTGACCATCTGCACCGTGTCTGACCACATCCGCACTCACGAGCAGACCACTGCCGCTGAGCGTCAGACCACCTTCAACGACATGATCAAAATCGCGCTGGAATCCGTTCTGCTGGGCGATAAAGAGTAATTGTGTTTTGCTGAAAGGCGATTGTCGTGTGAAGCCGGAGTGGGAGACTGCTCCGGCTTTTTAGTATTTATTCATCAATAGCAACTGATTTATAGATTTACTATTATTTTTCATATGGATAGAAAATAAAATCCATTCAAGTATCTATTCACGAATCTATTCATTTATGTTCAGCCGTCATCCAGGAAGGGCATATCAGCAACTCTGGTGGACAACCATAAATTCCTGCCATTTTGCTTTTGATGTTTGAACTAAGCCGTTCCGTCTTTTCGATCTGTTTTAGAGAATTAATGGAGATACCTAACATTTTACTTACTTCAGCAAGTGATAGTTTATGCCTGATACGCACGGCGGTTAGCCAGGATATACCCTGGCTGAACATTAAATTGATAATCTCCCGTTCCTGGTTTTCCAGATCGATCATATTTCCTTCCCTGGATATTTAAATCAGTGAGTTACCTTACCGCCCCCGCTATCCACGTCGACAACTCCCGTAGCTCTTTTTCCTGTTCCGGGAAGTCAACCAACAGCGCTTCGCACTCCTGTTGCAGCATATCCGCGCGGTACAGGCAGCCTTGCAGTCGCCCGGCGAGAGCTTCCAGAGGTGCGGGGTTGAGGCTATCGGTAAACACCTGGGCGCGGGTGATATGGCCTTTTTCAACGTCGAAATGCAGTTCCACGCCGCCCCAGGTGAAGCGTTCATCCAGCAGATGCGAGAACGCCGGAGCCTGACCGAAGTTCCACTCCCAGCTACTCTGACGGGCAAAGGTTTCGGCGAAGTTCGGCAAGTCTGGCGTTTTGTCCGGGGAGATGATTTCCGCTTCCACGCGCTCGCCATAATGGGCGAAAAAGGCCTCGGTTATGGCCTCGCAAACCTGCTCATGGGTAATTTCCGGCAGCAATTCGGTCAGATTGGTCACGCGGGAACGTACCGAGGTAATGCCTTTCGCCGCCAGTTTCTTTTTATCCGGGTTGAGATAGTTTGCCAGACGGCTAAGGTCGGCATTGAGTAGCAAGGTGCCGTGATGGAAGCCGCGATCTTTAGTTTCGCGATAGGCTGAGCCTGAGACTTTGCGGTCGCCTTCGGCGGTTTTCACCACCAGATCGTTACGTCCGGACGCTTCGGCGCTGACGTCGAGCGCGTTCAGTGCATTGAGCACAATCGACGTGGAGATGGTTTTATCGTACTCCGGCTTGCCTGCCATAAAGGTAAAACAGGTATTGCCGAGATCGTGGAACACCGCGCCGCCACCGCTGCTGCGCCGCGCCAGGCGGACGTTATCTTCTTCCATCCGCCGGGTATTACACTCTTTCCACGGGTTCTGCGCGCGACCAATCACTACCGTGTCGGCATTGCGCCAGAGAAACAGAACGCGCTGCGTGGCGGGCATCTGGCGAAAAATACACTCTTCCACCGCCAGGTTAAACCACGGGTCGTAAGAGTCAGAGATGAGCAGGCGTAATGTGGACATAACGATTTCCTTTCTTGTAGTAATGGGTCACTCTTTTTTCTCGCTTTCTTCCTCTTCCGGCACCGGTTTGCTGGCGGTTAACAGGAAGGGCGATTGCTGCCAGCGGGTGCGTTTACCCTGTAGCAGCGTGCGGGTCAGCACTACGCCGATTGCCAGTGAGAGCAGCAACATCAGGCGTAAAATGTTAGTGGTGTTATCCACCTGTTGGGCTTCGGTGGCGAGCGTATGGGTGTCGAGCGTAAGGCGCAGATAGCCGAGCGGTCCGTTTTTACCCGCAATGGGTTCGACAATCTGCTGGTTAAAATAGCCGCCCGCTTTTTTGCCGTCGAGCGCCAACCGGTCGCGCACTTCGACGCTTTCGCCAGAACGGGCGATAAGATCGCCTTGTTCGTCATACACGCCCGCGTCGAGGATACGGCTTTCATCCGTTAACTGATCGAGGATCGCCTGAATGCGTTTTTCATCCGGTGAGTCGGTACGCATCAGCGGTGCAACGTTCAGCGTCACCTGACGCGCCAGGGTGCGGGCCAGTTCTTCCAGCTGTGGATTACGCTGTCGCTGGTGGTTTTGACTAAACCATGACGCCCCCTGCATCAGCGCCACTAACAAGGCAAGACAGAACAGGACAATCACTGCCCGATGCAGCCGGAATTTCAGTTTTGTGCGAGCCATCTTCCACCCTTTGAAAATTTGAGACTTAATGTTGCCAGAAGCAATGGATACAAGGTAGCCTCATGCGTTATTTTCCCTGCTTCGAACGATTTTACAGGAGCCTTAATGCCTAACATTACCTGGTGCGACCTGCCTGAAGATGTCTCTTTATGGCCTGGTCTGCCTCTTTCATTAAGTGGTGATGAAGTGATGCCACTGGATTACCACGCAGGTCGTAGCGGCTGGCTGCTGTATGGTCGTGGGCTGGATAAACAACGTCTGACCCAATACCAGAGCAAACTGGGCGCGGCTATGGTGATTGTTGCCGCCTGGTGCGTGGAAGATTATCAGGTGATTCGTCTGGCAGGTTCACTCACTGCGCGGGCTACGCGCCTGGCCCATGAAGCGCAACTGGATGTCGCGCCGCTGGGGAAAATCCCACACCTGCGCACGCCGGGGTTGCTGGTGATGGACATGGATTCCACCGCCATCCAGATTGAATGTATTGATGAAATTGCCAAACTGGCCGGAACGGGCGAGAGGGTGGCGGAGGTAACCGAACGGGCGATGCGTGGCGAACTCGATTTTACCGCCAGCCTGCGCAGCCGTGTGGCGACGCTGAAAGGCGCTGACGCGAACATTTTGCAACAGGTGCGTGAAAATCTGCCGCTGATGCCAGGCTTAACGCAACTGGTGCTCAAGCTGGAAACGCTGGGCTGGAAAGTGGCGATTGCCTCCGGTGGCTTTACTTTCTTTGCTGAATACCTGCGCGACAAGCTGCGCCTGACAGCCGTGGTAGCCAATGAACTGGAGATCATGGACGGTAAATTTACCGGCAATGTGATCGGCGACATCGTTGACGCGCAATATAAAGCGAAAACCCTGACCCGCCTCGCGCAGGAGTATGAAATCCCGCTGGCGCAGACCGTGGCGATTGGCGATGGAGCCAATGACCTGCCGATGATCAAAGCGGCAGGGCTGGGGATTGCCTACCATGCCAAGCCAAAAGTGAATGAAAAGACGGAAGTCACCATCCGTCACGCTGACCTGATGGGGGTATTCTGCATCCTCTCTGGCAGCCTGAATCAGAAGTAATTGTCCGCCCGTCATCCTGCGGGCGGCACAGCATTAACGAGGTACATCGTGGCAAAAGCTCCAAAACGCGCCTTTGTTTGTAATGAATGCGGGGCCGATTATCCGCGCTGGCAGGGGCAGTGCAGTGCCTGTCATGCCTGGAACACCATCACCGAGGTGCGTCTTGCAGCGTCGCCAACGGTGGCGCGTAACGAGCGTCTCAGTGGCTATGCCGGTAGCGCCGGAGTGGCAAAAGTCCAGAAACTTTCCGACATCAGCCTTGAAGAGCTGCCGCGTTTTTCCACCGGATTTAAAGAGTTCGACCGCGTATTAGGCGGCGGCGTGGTGCCGGGAAGCGCCATTCTGATTGGCGGTAACCCTGGTGCGGGGAAATCCACGCTGTTGCTGCAAACGCTGTGCAAACTGGCGCAGCAGATGAAAACGCTGTATGTCACCGGCGAAGAGTCGCTGCAACAGGTGGCAATGCGCGCTCATCGCCTTGGCCTGCCGACTGACAATCTTAATATGCTGTCGGAAACCAGCATCGAGCAGATCTGCCTGATTGCCGAAGAAGAGCAACCGAAGCTGATGGTAATTGACTCCATCCAGGTGATGCATATGGCGGATGTACAATCATCGCCTGGCAGCGTGGCACAGGTGCGTGAAACGGCGGCTTATCTGACGCGCTTCGCCAAAACGCGCGGTGTGGCGATTGTCATGGTCGGGCACGTAACCAAAGATGGCTCGCTGGCTGGCCCTAAAGTGCTGGAACACTGTATCGACTGTTCGGTGCTTTTGGATGGTGATGCCGACTCACGTTTTCGCACCTTACGCAGCCATAAAAACCGCTTCGGCGCGGTGAATGAGCTGGGTGTCTTCGCCATGACCGAGCAGGGGCTGCGTGAAGTCAGCAACCCTTCGGCAATTTTCTTAAGTCGCGGCGATGAAGTGACCTCCGGTAGCTCAGTGATGGTAGTGTGGGAAGGAACGCGTCCGCTGCTGGTGGAGATTCAGGCGCTCGTCGATCACTCGATGATGGCGAATCCACGCCGCGTGGCAGTCGGGCTGGAGCAAAACCGTCTGGCAATCCTGCTGGCGGTGCTTCACCGTCACGGTGGTCTACAAATGGCCGATCAGGATGTGTTTGTTAACGTGGTCGGTGGCGTGAAGGTGACGGAAACCAGTGCCGATTTAGCATTACTGCTGGCGATGGTTTCCAGCCTGCGTGACAGACCGCTACCGCAGGATCTGGTGGTGTTTGGTGAAGTCGGGCTGGCAGGGGAGATCCGCCCGGTGCCCAGCGGCCAGGAACGAATCTCAGAAGCGGCGAAACACGGTTTTCGCCGGGCAATTGTTCCGGCAGCTAACGTGCCGAAAAAAGCGCCGGAAGGGATGCAGATTTTTGGCGTTAAAAAACTCTCCGACGCGCTTAGCGTGTTCGACGACTTATAATGAGAGATACGGAGGGAGATATGTCGTCATTTGATTACCTGAAAACTGCCATCAAGCAACAGGGCTGTACGCTACAGCAGGTAGCTGATGCCAGCGGTATGACCAAAGGGTATTTAAGCCAGTTACTGAATGCCAAAATCAAAAGCCCCAGCGCACAAAAGCTGGAGGCATTGCACCGTTATTTGGGACTTGAATTTCCCCGGCAGAAGAAAACGATCGGTGTCGTATTCGGTAAGTTTTACCCGCTGCATACTGGACATATCTACCTTATCCAGCGCGCCTGTAGCCAGGTTGACGAGCTGCATATCATTATGGGTTTTGACGATACCCGCGACCGCGCATTGTTCGAAGACAGCGCCATGTCGCAGCAGCCCACGGTGCCGGATCGTCTGCGCTGGCTATTGCAAACCTTTAAATATCAGAAAAATATCCGTATTCATGCCTTCAACGAAGAGGGCATGGAGCCATATCCGCACGGCTGGGATGTGTGGAGCAACGGCATCAAAAAGTTTATGACCGAAAAAGGCATTCAGCCGGATCTTATCTACACCTCAGAAGAAGCCGATGCGCCGCAGTATATGGAACATCTGGGGATCGAGACGGTGTTGATCGATCCGAAGCGTACCTTTATGAGTATCAGCGGTGCGCAGATCCGCGAAAACCCGTTCCGCTACTGGGAATATATTCCTACGGAAGTGAAGCCGTTCTTTGTGCGTACCGTGGCGATCCTTGGCGGCGAGTCGAGCGGTAAATCCACCCTGGTAAACAAACTTGCCAATATCTTCAACACTACCAGTGCATGGGAATATGGTCGCGATTATGTCTTTTCGCATCTTGGCGGCGATGAGATTGCATTGCAGTATTCCGACTACGATAAAATCGCGCTGGGACACGCTCAATATATTGATTTTGCAGTAAAATATGCCAATAAAGTGGCGTTTATTGACACCGATTTTGTCACTACCCAGGCGTTCTGCAAAAAGTACGAAGGGCGTGAGCATCCGTTCGTGCAGGCGCTGATTGATGAATACCGTTTCGATCTGGTGATCCTGCTGGAGAACAACACGCCGTGGGTGGCGGATGGTTTACGCAGCCTCGGCAGTTCGGTGGATCGCAAAGAGTTCCAGAACTTGCTGGTGGAGATGCTGGAAGAGAACAATATCGAATTTGTGCGGGTTGAAGAAGACGATTATGACAGCCGTTTCCTGCGCTGCGTGGAGCTGGTGCGGGAGATGATGGGGGAGCAAAGATAATCATCTTTATAAGATGTTGAGTGGGATTACTGATTCAAAAGTGTACTTAGTACTCCATTTTGGTGTACAATGTACCTGCCAGGGAGGGGTAATGGGTAAGGCGATAATATTTATAGAGACGCCAATGTTTACGCGTCAGATCAAGCAGATTGCAACCGATGATGAATTAAAGGAATTACAAAAAGAACTCATCGGAACTCCCGATAAAGGTGATCTCATTCAGCAGACTGGTGGATTGCGTAAAGTCCGAATGGCTGCGGGTTCACAGGGAAAAAGTGGCAGTGTCAGAATAATTTACTTTCTGGCGACGGAAGAGATTATTTATTTGATTATGGCCTATCCGAAAAATGCCAAAGATAGTCTGACAGATACGGAAAAAGCTCAACTAAAGAAGTTGACGAAACTGCTCAAAGGCGAGATATAAAATGAGTTTTTTTGATGAGTTGAAAACCTCTCTGGAAGAGGCTGTCGAGATTAAACAAGGTTTAAAAGAACCTGCACGGGTGACCCGCTACGAAATTGCGGATGTTAAAGCTATTCGTGAGCAACTCAACGTTTCGCAAAGTGAGATGGCAAAAGCTCTGGGAACCAGTGTGGATACCATTAAAAGCTGGGAATCGAAGCGAAGAAATCCTACGGGATTGGCTGCAAAAGTACTTGCCACAATTAAAGAAAATCCTGACTTTTTCCGGGAACTTGCCTCCCATTAATCATTTAACTAATACCGGATGCGATGCTGGCGCGCCGCATCCGACATTTTACGCATTACTTCGCAATACGCTTGTACTTGATACGCTTCGGCTCCAGCGCGTCTGCGCCCAGCGTGCGTTTCTTGTACTCTTCGTACTCGGTAAAGTTACCTTCGAAGAACTCAACTTTACCCTCATCCTGGTAATCCAGAATGTGCGTGGCGATACGGTCGAGGAACCAACGGTCGTGCGAGATAACCATCGCGCAGCCCGGGAACTCCAGCAGGGCGTTTTCCAGCGCGCGCAGGGTTTCGATATCCAGGTCGTTGGTTGGTTCGTCGAGCAGCAGCATGTTGCCGCCAACCTGCAGCAGCTTCGCCAGATGCAGACGACCGCGCTCACCGCCGGAGAGTTCGCCAACGCGTTTACCCTGATCAACCCCTTTAAAGTTAAAGCGGCCAACGTAGGCGCGGCTTGGCATCTCGGTGTTGCCGATTTTCATGATATCCAGCCCGCCGGAAACTTCTTCCCAAACGGTTTTGCTGTTATCCATTGAGTCACGGAACTGATCAACCGATGCCAGTTTCACCGTTTCACCCAAAGTGATGGTGCCGCTGTCCGGCTGTTCCTGACCAGAGATCATACGGAACAGCGTCGATTTACCCGCACCGTTCGGACCGATGATCCCGACGATCGCCCCTTTCGGGATCGAGAAACTCAGGGAGTCAATCAGCAGACGATCGCCATAGGATTTACGCAGATTGCTGACTTCCAGCACTTTGTCGCCCAGACGCGGTCCAGGTGGAATAAACAGTTCGTTGGTTTCGTTACGTTTCTGATATTCGGTGCTGTTCAGTTCTTCAAAGCGCGCCAGACGTGCTTTACCTTTCGACTGACGGCCTTTAGTACCTTGACGTACCCACTCCAGCTCTTTCTCAATCGACTTACGACGCGCAGCTTCTTGTGAAGCTTCCTGCGCCAGACGCTGATCTTTCTGCTCCAGCCAGGAGGAGTAGTTACCTTCCCACGGAATACCTTCACCGCGGTCCAGTTCGAGGATCCAGCCCGCAACGTTATCGAGGAAGTAACGGTCGTGGGTAATCGCCACCACGGTGCCTTCGAAGTCGTGCAGGAAGCGTTCCAGCCACGCCACGGATTCGGCATCCAGGTGGTTGGTCGGTTCGTCGAGCAGCAGCATGTCTGGTTTTTCCAGCAGCAGGCGGCACAACGCCACGCGACGACGCTCACCACCGGAGAGGTTAGCGATTTTCGCGTCCCAGTCCGGCAGACGCAGCGCATCCGCCGCACGCTCCAGCTGAACGTTCAGGTTGTGACCGTCGTGAGCCTGAATGATCTCTTCCAGACGGCCTTGTTCAGCGGCCAGCTTGTCAAAATCGGCATCCGGATCGGCGTACAGCGCATACACTTCATCCAGGCGTTTCAGGGCGTTAACCACTTCAGAAACCGCTTCTTCAATGGACTCACGCACGGTGTGTTCCGGGTTCAGCTGCGGTTCCTGCGGCAGATAACCAATCTTGATGTCTGGCTGCGGACGCGCTTCACCTTCGATGTCTTTATCAATGCCCGCCATAATGCGCAGCAGGGTGGACTTACCCGCGCCGTTCAGACCCAGGACACCAATTTTTGCCCCAGGGAAGAAACTCAGAGAGATGTTTTTCAAAATATGACGTTTCGGCGGAACAACTTTGCCGACACGATGCATGGTATAAACGAATTGAGCCACGTTGGACTTCGCCTCTATGTTTATCGTGATGATGAGTTTTCAAAGGCGAAGTGTAGCCTTTTTCCCCGCCTAATCCCAGTTGGTCGATCACCTTCGCAGTATACTCGTCATACTTCAAGTTGCATGTGCTGCGCTTACGCTCGCTCACCCCAGTCACTTACTTCTGTAAGCTCCAGGGGACTCACTCACTTATCGCCTTCCTGCAACTCGAATTATTTAGAGTATAAAAGTAAAAAAGTGTCCGTAACGTGGCGTAAACGGCAATGACTGGTTAGCATAAATCTATTACGCGGCATGACGCTGCATTGATGTATTTACACTTAGAGGATGCGCTTGTGGAAAAAGCCAAACACGTTACCTGGCGGTTGTTGGCTGCCGGTGTCTGTCTGCTGACGGTCAGCAGCGTGGCGCGAGCCGACTCACTGGATGAGCAGCGTAGCCGTTACGCGCAAATTAAGCAGGCCTGGGATAATCGACAAATGGATGTGGTCGAACAAATGATGCCTGGACTGAAAGATTACCCACTTTATCCCTACCTGGAATACCGCCAGATCACTGATGACCTGATGAATCAACCGGCGGTGACGGTCACTAACTTTGTTCGCGCTAACCCCACGCTTCCTCCCGCTCGCACGCTGCAATCTCGTTTCGTCAATGAACTGGCGCGGCGTGAAGACTGGCGTGGCTTGTTAGCCTTTAGCCCGGAAAAACCCGGAACTACCGAAGCGCAATGTAATTACTACTATGCGAAATGGAACACCGGGCAGAGTGAAGAAGCCTGGCAAGGGGCGAAAGAGCTGTGGCTAACCGGCAAGAGCCAGCCTAACGCCTGTGACAAGTTATTTAGCGTCTGGCGTGCGTCAGGTAAACAAGATCCGCTGGCGTATTTAGAGCGTATCCGTCTGGCGATGAAAGCGGGTAACACCGGCCTGGTAACAGTGCTGGCAGGGCAGATGCCTGCCGATTACCAGACTATCGCTTCGGCAATCATTTCACTGGCGAACAATCCTAATACGGTACTGACCTTCGCGCGTACAACCGGCGCGACCGATTTTACCCGTCAAATGGCGGCGGTGGCGTTTGCCATTGTGGCGCGGCAGGATGCTGAAAATGCACGGCTGATGATCCCGTCACTTGCTCAGGCACAGCAGCTTAATGAAGATCAGATTCAGGAGCTGCGCGATATCGTCGCCTGGCGTTTGATGGGCAACGATGTCACCGACGAGCAGGCGAAATGGCGCGATGACGCGATTATGCGCTCGCAATCTACTTCGCTTATTGAACGCCGTGTGCGAATGGCGCTTGGCACCGGCGATCGTCGCGGCCTGAATACCTGGCTGGCGCGTCTGCCTATGGAAGCGAAAGAGAAAGATGAATGGCGTTACTGGCAGGCGGATTTACTGCTGGAACGCGGACGTGAAGCTGAAGCAAAAGAGATTTTGCATCAACTCATGCAACAGCGTGGTTTCTACCCGATGGTTGCTGCACAACGCATCGGCGAAGAGTATGAGCTGAAGATTGATAAAGCGCCGCAGAATGTTGACAGCGCCCTGACTCAGGGGCCGGAGATGGCGCGCGTGCGCGAGTTGATGTACTGGAATCTCGATAACACCGCGCGTAGCGAGTGGGCCAATCTGGTGAAGAGCAAGTCAAAAACAGAGCAGGCTCAACTGGCTCGGTATGCTTTCAATAACCAATGGTGGGATCTTAGCGTTCAGGCAACGATCGCCGGGAAGCTGTGGGATCATCTGGAAGAGCGATTCCCGCTGGCCTACAAAGATCTTTTCAAACGCTACACCAGTGGTAAGGAGATCCCGCAAAGCTATGCGATGGCGATTGCCCGTCAGGAGAGTGCCTGGAATCCGAAAGTGAAATCACCGGTAGGGGCCAGCGGCCTGATGCAGATTATGCCTGGTACCGCGACCCATACGGTGAAGATGTTCTCTATTCCCGGTTATAGCAGCCCTGGGCAATTGCTGGATCCGGAAACGAACATCAACATTGGCACCAGTTACCTGCAATATGTTTATCAGCAGTTTGGCAATAATCGTATTTTCTCCTCAGCAGCTTATAACGCCGGACCAGGGCGGGTGCGAACTTGGCTTGGCAACAGCGCAGGGCGTATCGACGCAGTGGCATTTGTCGAGAGTATTCCATTCTCCGAGACGCGCGGTTATGTGAAAAACGTGCTGGCTTATGACGCTTACTACCGCTATTTCATGGGGGATAAACCGACGTTGATGAGCGCCACGGAATGGGGACGTCGTTACTGATCCACACGTTTATGATATGCTATCGTACTCTTTAGCGAGTACAACCGGGGGAGGCATTTTGCTTCCCCCGCTAACAATGGCGACATACTATGGCCCAACAATCACCCTATTCAGCAGCGATGGCAGAACAGCGTCACCAGGAGTGGTTACGTTTTGTCGACCTGCTTAAGAATGCCTACCAAAACGATCTCCATTTACCGTTGTTAAACTTGATGCTGACGCCAGATGAGCGCGAAGCGTTGGGGACTCGCGTGCGTATTGTCGAAGAGCTGTTGCGCGGCGAAATGAGCCAGCGTGAGTTAAAAAATGAACTCGGCGCGGGCATCGCGACGATTACGCGTGGATCTAATAGTCTGAAAGCCGCGCCCGTCGAGCTGCGCCAGTGGCTGGAAGACGTGTTGCTGAAAAGCGATTGATTTTGTAGGCCTGATAAGACATGGCGCATCAGGCATCGTGCACCGAATGCCGGATGCGGCGTGAACGCCTAATCAGGCCTGCAATGGCTGATACACGGCATTATGAAACGGACTCAGCGCCAGGATCACCGCCTGGTGATAGACGCTGGCGCGAGTGAGTTTCCCGGCGGTAAACACGCCGATCGCCCCTTCCTTACGACCAATCTCATCAATACCGGTATAACGCGACATCACGGGACCAAGTGCCTCACCTTCACGCACTTTTTCCAGAATCACCGCAGGCAACGGCAAAGTAGCCGAACGCGCCTCGCCGCGCTGGCTGGCGTTTTCAATCACCACCCAACTGAAAGTGCTGTCACCATCGATGCCAGCTTCAATCGCCACCCAAAAATCAGCCTCTGGAAGTAAACGGCGGGCATTTGCTACCCGATTTCGTGCGCCAGCGCGCGTTTCCTCACTGCCAAAGGGCTGTTCCGGTACACCGCTCTCGACGGCAACGGATGCAATATGGCAGGATCCTTCGCCGAAGATCTCGTGAAATGCCTGCAGAATGGCCTGAATTTTAGCGGGATTGGTGGTCGCACAGACAACTTGGTGCATAATCAGCATTACTCAGAAAATTAACGTTACAGCAGTATACGGAAAAAAAGCATGTTACAGGTATACCTAGTCCGCCACGGTGAAACGCAGTGGAACGCCGAGCGACGTATTCAGGGCCAGTCTGACAGCCCGCTGACTGCCAAAGGTGAGCAACAGGCGATGCAGGTGGCGACCCGTGCCAAAGAGCTTGGCATTACGCATATCATCAGTAGCGATTTAGGACGCACCCGCCGCACGGCGGAAATCATCGCCCAGGCCTGCGGCTGCGATATTCTCCTTGATCCTCGTCTGCGTGAATTAAATATGGGTGTACTGGAAACAAGAAATATCGATTCACTCACCGAAGAAGAAGAGAACTGGCGTCGGCAGCTGGTCAATGGCACCGTTGACGGGCGTATTCCTGAAGGCGAGTCAATGCAGGAGCTCAGCGATCGCGTTAATGCGGCACTGGAATCTTGCCGGGACTTACCGCAGGGAAGCCGACCGCTACTGGTGAGCCATGGTATTGCACTGGGATGCCTGGTGAGTACGATTCTCGGATTACCAGCATGGGCAGAGCGCCGCTTACGTCTGCGTAACTGTTCTATTTCGCGCGTGGATTATCAGGAAAGCTTGTGGCTGGCGTCTGGCTGGGTGGTTGAAACCGCAGGGGACATCTCGCATCTGGACGCCCCTGCATTAGATGAGCTGCAGCGTTAACGACGGATCGGAATCAGCAGTTCACAGCGCAGATTAATTGGGCGATCTCCCGCTTTGGCATCTTCTGCCGGGTAGTATCGCTCAATATCCTGACCTTTACGGCGCGTCAAGTTAAGCATTGGCATGCACGTTCCGTATACCGTCAGGATAAACTCCTGCACGCCGGTTCCCAGACCTTCATAGGTAAACATCACATATTCGCCGCCCTGCAACATCACCGGATGCCCAGTCAGTACATAGCCATCTGCCTGATCCTGAGCTAACGCGGTGGTGTAGAACACCTCTTGTTCGTCGTCTTTATCCTGGCTCGGACGTGTTTCGTTCAAACCGTAAAGCACTGGTGGAATGGTTGGCGAGTTGCCGAGAAAATCGTGCCAGAACTGGTAGCGCATTTCATGGCGGAAATCAGAGATTTGCTCCAGCGAACAGGAGTAGCTCTGGGTAACACCAATCAGCGGCGTATCTTCCAGAGTGACAAATTTGTGCTCTGGCATAGTGAATTCACCCAGACGTAGCGGCGGGCGAATACCAAAGGCGCTCCATTCAGGAGAACGGCGGTAAAGTGCAGGAGTCTGGGCAAACTGCTTCTTGAAAGCGCGGGTAAATGTCTGTTGAGAGTCGAAGCGGTATTGCAGCGCGATGTCCAGAATCGGACGCGCAGTCAGGCGTAGTGCGACCGCCGATTTCGACAAACGACGAGCACGAATATACGCGCCAATAGCATGGCCAGTGACATCTTTAAACATTCTCTGTAAGTGCCACTTGGAATAACCTGCTTTCGCCGCTACATTGTCGAGCGACAGGGGCTGATCCAGATGACCTTCCAGCCAGATTAAAAGGTCGCGAATAATGCCGGCCTGATCCATAAAATATCCTCATCCTTTCAACAACGAGCACCTGACATCAGGTAATTGGATAATAGCATTTTTTGCTGTTTTAGCATTCAGTGTTTTTTTCTTAGTAGAGTATGTTTTAGGACTTGACGGAAATAAAAGTATTGAGATTTTGTTCTTAATCAATATGTTATTTACCGTGACGAACTAATTGCTCGTGTAATAGATAAAAATGGTAACAATATGAAATACAAGCATTTGATCCTGTCTTTAAGCCTGATAATGTTGGGGCCATTGGCTCATGCAGAAGAGATTGGTTCGGTCGACACCGTATTTAAAATGATCGGCCCGGATCACAAAATTGTTGTGGAAGCCTTTGACGATCCCGATGTGAAAAATGTCACCTGTTATGTGAGCCGGGCGAAAACCGGTGGTATTAAAGGGGGATTGGGCCTGGCAGAAGATACCTCCGATGCGGCCATTTCTTGTCAACAAGTCGGGCCGATTGAACTGTCGGATCGTATTAAAAACGGCAAAGCTCAGGGCGAGGTAGTATTCAAAAAACGCACGTCCCTGGTCTTTAAGTCGTTACAGGTCGTGCGCTTTTATGACGCTAAACGCAACGCGCTCGCTTATCTGGCTTACTCCGACAAAGTTGTAGAAGGTTCGCCGAAAAACGCGATTAGCGCGGTTCCTGTCATGCCGTGGCGGCAATAACAGAGGCGATTTATGCAACGGGAAACGGTCTGGTTAGTAGAAGACGAGCAAGGGATCGCCGATACGCTGGTCTACATGTTGCAACAGGAAGGTTTTGACGTCGAGGTCTTTGAGCGAGGCTTGCCAGTGCTGGATAAAGCTCGCCAGCAGGTTCCCGATGTCATGATTCTCGATGTTGGTTTGCCTGATATCAGCGGCTTTGAATTGTGCCGCCAGTTACTGGCGCTCCATCCGGCGTTACCTGTACTGTTCCTGACGGCCCGAAGTGAAGAGGTCGATCGCCTGCTTGGGCTGGAAATTGGCGCTGACGACTATGTGGCTAAACCGTTTTCACCCCGCGAAGTGTGCGCCAGGGTGCGCACCTTACTGCGTCGGGTGAAGAAGTTCTCGACGCCGTCTCCCGTCATCCGTATTGGTCATTTTGAATTGAATGAACCCGCGGCGCAGATCAGCTGGTTTGACACGCCATTAACGCTGACGCGGTATGAGTTTTTATTGCTGAAGACGTTACTCAAGTCGCCAGGCCGCGTCTGGTCCCGCCAGCAACTGATGGATAGCGTGTGGGAAGATGCGCAGGACACCTACGATCGCACCGTCGATACCCACATTAAAACGCTGCGTGCCAAGCTGCGCGCCATCAACCCCGATCTTTCACCGATTAATACTCATCGCGGCATGGGATATAGCCTGAGGGGCCTGTAATGCGTATCGGCATGCGGTTGTTGCTGGGCTATTTTTTACTGGTGGCGGTGGCAGCCTGGTTCGTACTGTCCATTTTTGTCAAAGAAGTTAAACCGGGCGTGCGAAGAGCAACGGAGGGGACGTTGATCGACACCGCAACGTTGCTGGCGGAGCTGGCGCGTCCCGATTTGCTCTCTGGGGACCCAACGCATGGGCAACTGGCGCAGGCGTTTAATCAGCTACAACATCGCCCGTTTCGCGCCAATATCGGTGGCATTAACAAAGTGCGCAATGAATATCATGTCTATATGACCGATGCGCAGGGCAAAGTATTGTTCGATTCGGCAAATAAAGCCGTTGGACAGGATTATTCGCGCTGGAATGACGTCTGGCTAACGTTGCGTGGTCAGTATGGTGCGCGCAGCACGTTGCAAAATTCTGCCGATCCCGAAAGTTCGGTGATGTATGTTGCCGCGCCGATTATGGACGGCTCGCGGCTTATTGGCGTTTTGAGCGTAGGCAAACCGAACGCGGCGATGGCTCCGGTCATTAAACGCAGCGAGCGGCGAATTTTATGGGCCAGCGCCATTTTGTTGGGGATTGCACTGGTGATTGGCGCAGGCATGGTTTGGTGGATCAACCGCTCCATTGCCCGGCTCACTCGCTATGCTGATTCCGTCACTGACAATAAGCCCGTTCCTCTTCCCGATCTCGGTAGTAGCGAGCTGCGTAAACTCGCGCAGGCGCTGGAAAGTATGCGCGTGAAGCTGGAAGGGAAAAACTATATTGAGCAGTATGTTTATGCGTTAACCCATGAGCTAAAAAGCCCACTGGCGGCGATTCGTGGCGCGGCGGAAATTTTACGCGAAGGTCCGCCGCCGGAACGGGGGGGCCCGCTGTCTGATTTCCCAGC
>OGQE01000674.1_pt1 | contig 38188 bp, 38 predicted proteins | sample 1553131 | NCBI WGS metagenome assembly OGQE01 (sample SAMEA2579929, study PRJEB22360) | human gut metagenome | biome: human gut; feature: human-associated habitat; material: faeces | place: Denmark | collected 2008/2010
CCAGTTTCTTTTTGAGAAAGTTTTTTGCCCTTTGAAGGCGAGCCGCACCGGTATGCGGAAACTGCCGTGGAGCTAAGCTGTGCCGGTACTGTCTTTTCTGCCAAAGGGAAAGAAATTCTGGATGATGGATGGAAAGCGATGGAACGTCAGCTTCTTCCGAAAGAGGAGAAAGCTGCAAAAATGCTTCCGCCATTAGCAGAGGGAGAGGCACTTCCCATTCAGAAAACAGGAATAAAAGAGGGAAAAACTTCTCCGCCAAAGCATTTCACCGAAGACCTACTCTTACAGGCGATGGAAGCAGCCAGCGCCGATGACTTTCCGGAGGATGCAGAGCGGAAAGGGATCGGCACTCCTGCCACTCGTGCCGCCATCATCGAAAAACTGGTTATGAAAGGCTTTTTGGAGCGCAAAGGCAGCGGTAAGGTAAAGACGCTGATACCCACAGAAAAAGGGAAAGCCTTAATTACCGTAACGCCGGAGCAGCTCCAATCCCCGGCTATGACAGCAGACTGGGAGGAAAAGCTGTCAGAGGTGGAACACGGCGAATATGCGCCGGAAACTTTCATGGATGAGATTTCCGGTATGATTATGGAACTGGTCAACAACTATGAGATCACGAAAGGAGCCAAAGTGCTTATGCCTGGTACAACTGTAATCGGAACCTGCCCTCACTGTGGGGCTGAAGTCATAGAACGTCAGAAGGGATGGTTTTGCTCCAATCGGGAATGCCGCTTCATTCTCTGGAAAGACAACGCCTACTTCAAGAAAATTGGCAAACGCCTCACTGCTCAGATGGCGGAGCGTCTGGTGCGGGACGGAAGAATCCGTGTGAAGGACTGCAAAAGCCAGAAAACCGGAAAGACCTACAATGCTTCTGTTCTGCTGTCCACCGAAGCAGATGGACGCCCGAAATTTCAGCTGGAATTTGAAAGCGGAGGTGGCGGGAAATGAGTGCGGAAAAGTTAGAAGCAGTTTATCTGGTAGACCGCCAGTTTTTTCTGCACCTCAAGGAAACGGAAAGCGGCTTCCAGTATGAAGCGTTCCATCGAAACGATAAGAAGGAAAATTACTCCGGAATGCTGACATGGGAAGACCTTCTGGAGAGTCGAATTGCCTCCCCGCTGGCAGCTGCACGGGTAGCCGCCTGTGAAGAGATTGGATTGGAAGGTCAGGAAGTGGCGAAAGTATCCCTGCTGTCCCTGCTTCCGTATCTCCAGTCAGAGATTCGACGCCGAAGCCTTCAGGAACCAGCCAGTCTTCCCTCCCACGATATTCGCTTTATCGACAGCCGGTACAAGGAACTGTTCCGTATCCCGGACGGAGGGACAATTCAGGTGGATTATCCGGATCGACATTTTGCAGCCAAATGCAGCTACATTGACGATTACCATACCCAGGTTGGAAACAACGTCTACCACATTTGCCAGTTTGCAGAGATTCTGGAACGCGGCGGCGGAACCTGCCGCCCGGAACCGGAGCTTGACCGGGATACTGCCGCATGGCAGCTGGGAAGTCAAAACTATCTGACAGTGGAACGCAGTCTGTCAGGATGGGCGTACCATTTATACGATCAGGGATTTCAGCCGGTAGCCGCCGGAGAAGTGGGCGGACTGGAAACTTCGATTCTGGAAGCCCGTGATCAGGCGATGGAACAATGCAGACTTAGTAGCCGCAATCGGGAACTGACCGATTATGACCGGGAAGAATTTCACAGGAGGGAGTTTATGTCACAGGATAAAATTGAAAAGTGGGATGAAGTAAACGGTAATATGGGAAACAACGGCAGGCTGGAAGCCTTCCTGGATAGCGCCGGGGAGAACTATGCGATTTTGCAGCTGCGCGATATTGAGGAAACACGCATGGAACGCTTTTCATCTCTGCGGATGTTGGAACGAATGGATATGGAAGTGAATATCGACCATTATGAAGTGGTATATATCGCACCACTACCGGTTTACACGAATCGTCCCGCTTTTCTGGAAAGCGTCTTCGAGAAATTTAATCTGGATCGCCCGGAAGATTTTAAGGGACACAGCCTTTCGGTCAGCGACATTGTTGCCATCCATGAAAATGGCGCGGTATCCTGTTATTACTGTGACAGTACCTGCTTTCAGGAACTTCCCGGACTTCTTTCGGAGAATTATCTGAAAAATGCGGAAATGCAGCTAGAAGATGATTACGGTATGATCGACGGCGTTGTTAATAATGGCGCAAAAGATCGTAAGGAGAAAGCGGCAAAGGATAAAGCTGAGAAGCCTTCTGTGGTGGAGCAGCTGAAAAACCAGCCACACTGTGAGGTCAGAAAGAAATCCACGATCAAATACGCGGAACAGGAGCGATGATACGAGAAAAAGAAAAGGAGCTTGGAACGATGAAGACATTTACTTCCAAAGAAATGAATCTGATGTGCCTGTATAATTCCGGCACCCGCCTGGAGCTGATCGACAATTTGACGGATATGCGGAGCTATCTGCAGGCCGACGAAACAGAACTGCTGACACTGACCGACTGTGTGCTGGAAAAGCTGCGCCAGATGAACGATCAGGAGTTTTCGGCACTGGATTTGTACCCCGATTTTATAGACTGACAAGGAGTTAAATACTGCCGGGATGGGAAACACTGTCCCGGCTCTTTTCTGCTGTAAGGGAGGAGGCCAATATGTGGAGTAAAGCAGATTTTTATTCGGCGGTTGCAAAAGAAACTTTGGAAGGACTGACAGCCAGCTGGCAGGAATGGGTAAAGTTCCTTACCACGGCTTCCCGGCTGTATAAGTATCCGTTCATGGATCAGATGATGATTTACGCACAAAGGCCGGATGCCACCGCCTGCGCAGAATACGATTTATGGAATGACAAGATGAACCGCTACGTCCGGCGCGGGTCAAAAGGGATTGCCCTTTTAGATGAGCGCGGTGACAAACTGCGTCTGCGCTATGTATTTGATGTGGCAGATACGGGAACAAGGGAAAATTCGCGAACGCCTTGGCTGTGGACAATGGAGGATCAGCATATCGTTCCCATTATGGCTATGCTGGAACGAAACTACGGCGTTGGCGGCGCTGACCTGGGCGAACAGATTGCGGCGGCCGCCCGAACTCTGGCAGACGAGTATTGGGCAGATAACCAGAAGGACTTCTTCTACATCGTTGACGATTCCTTCTTAGAAGGGTACGATAATTACAACATCGGAATCCAGTTTAAGACAGCAGCCACCGCCAGCATCACTTATACGGTACTCAGCCGGTGCGGTTTGAATCCAGCGGAATATATGGGGCATGAGGACTTCATGCCGATCTTCGACTTCAACACCATTCCGGCAGTTATGGCACTGGGTTCCGCCGTCAGCCAATGCAGCAGGCAGATTCTCCTGCAGATCGGGGACACTATCCGAACTGCGGAGCGGGAAGCCATTGAGGAAAGGAGAAAATGGGATGAAGAACACCTTAAGCTACACGAGGAACGGGGATTACCTGATTCCGAACCTGAAACTGGACGAGCAGCCGGAGAAGCCCCTGGGCAAATATGGACGGATGCGCCGGGCATATCTGAAGGAGAACCGCCCGCTTCTGTACAATCAGTTCCTGCTGAACGGGACGCTGTATCCGCACCTGTTGGAGATCGAGGAGACGGTAAACCAGAGGTTGGAGCTGATAATGAACCAGCTTCTGGAGAAAGACCCGGCTCCGGACAAGAAGCAGAACGCGATGGCGTGGGTACAGCACATGAACGCACTGAAAGCCCAGGCCGAGGAAGTGATTTTGACGGAGCTTATCAACAGCTAAGTTTTACTTTTCCAGAAGAAGCCCCCACCGCTAAACAGTCCACGAAAGGATCGAGCGAACCATCGCTCGGTCCTTTTTCTGTGCCTGAAAATCAGGATAACGAAAAGGACGCAGAAAACGCCGCCTCCGAAGAGACAGCAGAACACCAGGAAGTTCATGACCTGAGCCAGTACCCGATTACCCGCCGTGGTGATGATATTACCATTGGTACCGGCGACCCCACTCATGTGGTAGACATTACGGTGTCGGAAGAAGAATATGAAGCAATCAAACAGGCCATCCCGGAAGAACCGGCATACGATCCCGCTTCGCTGCCGTATCACATGGGTGATACCGTTTACCTGGATAATCAGGAATATCGGATTACTGAACTGCGGGAGGATACGGTGCAGCTTCTTCCCAATGGGGTGGCATACCCTGTATTCCGTGCGGAAAGCCGGGAACGGTTCGAGAGACTGCTTCGGCAGGACAGCCGTAACGGCACTGTAACGGAGTATCTTGCTCCCAATCCGTCAAATGTCGATCAGGATTTGCTGGAAGTGCTGGCTTCTGGTCTGCTCTCTGCGCAGGATAAAGAGTATATTTCTGGCTGGCTGCGGGATGGGGAAGGCAATACCCGGATTGCACAGCGGCTTTCAGAACTGTTTGCAAACCGGGCGGAAACGATGGAGCTGGCTACCGGGGACACGGCAGATTTTCGCACCTACACCACTGGTATCGAAGTGGAGATTCTGGACAGTGAAGAACGCAGGCTGGCTGCGCTGGGCGGCAGCTGGGGCGAAATGGCTCCCATTCTTCGCGGACTGTATATCCATGAGCAGGAAGGCTTTTATCAGAATCCGGAAGGTTACCGGCAAAAGCAGACGGTACTTGAGGGACAGCCGTCCTACCAGGTAGGCGATTCTGTCTTCCTGCCTGCGCCTGATCATCCTATCAGCGGCACTCTTGGTTACGTTGGCGACACAACTGTGCGGATTGATACCGGCCCATATTCCTGGAGTAACAAGGTTATGGGGCGCAGTCAGTTTGAAGAACTTCTCCGTCAGGATGAGCGAAACGCCAGCCTGTTTGTGCAGGAAGAAAAAGAATCAGATACACCAGAATTACCGGAACTGACAACGGAGCCGGAAACCATTTATCCTGCCGAACAAAACGGACTGCCTTATGATATTGTGGTGGAACGGCTACGCGTAAACGAGGCGGAACGTCCGGAACCGGAGACTGTTCCTGCAAACTTCCGCATTACCGATGAACACCTGGGCGAAGGCGGGCCGAAGCAGAAATTCCGCGCCAACATCATGGCAATCCAGCTTCTGAAAAAATGTGAGGAAGAAAACCGCCCGGCTACGCCGGATGAGCAGAAAATCCTTTCCGGGTATGTCGGCTGGGGCGGCCTTGCAGATGCTTTTGATGAGCGCAAAGGTAACTGGGCAACGGAATACCTGGAACTGAAAACGGTTCTGACACCGGAGGAATATACGACTGCCAGGGCTTCCACCTTGAACGCACATTACACCAGCCCCACGGTGATCCACGCGATTTACGATGCCGTGGAGCAGATGGGCTTCCGTCAGGGCAATATTCTGGAGCCGTCCATGGGCGTAGGAAACTTCTTCGGTCTTCTGCCGGAGAGTATGCAGCAGAGCCGTCTTTACGGTGTGGAGCTGGACAGCATTTCCGGGCGTATTGCAAAAAAGCTGTATCCCAATGCAGAGATCACTGTTGCCGGATTTGAAACCACTGACCGTCGTGATTTTTATGATTTGGCGGTTGGTAATGTCCCATTTGGCGATTATAAGGTCAATGATAAACCTTACAATAAGCTGGGCTTTTCCATTCACAACTATTTCTTTGCCAAAGCGTTGGATCAGGTGCGTCCGGGAGGTGTGGTTGCTTTTGTGACCAGCCGTTATACCATGGACGCCAAAAGCCCGGAGGTGCGCAAATATCTGGCACAGCGGGCGGAACTCTTAGGGGCAATCCGCCTGCCGAACAATGCGTTCCGTGCCAATGCCGGTACGGATGTGGTATCGGATATTCTGTTCCTGCAAAAACGGGAACACCCCATTGATTTGGATGCGGACTGGATTCACCTTGGACGCAACGAGGACGGGCTGACCTTAAACAGCTACTTTGTGGAGCATCCAGAGATGGTATTGGGACGGCTTTCCACCGAAAGCACTCAGTATGGCAAAGAGGAATGTACGGTGCTGCCCATTGACGGCGCTGATTTAAGCCAACAGCTGAAAGAAGCGATTTCCCATATTCACGGAGAATACGTGGCTCAGGAACGGGAAAATCCGGAACTGGAGGACAATGCCTCTGTACTGCCTGCAGATCCGACGGTAAAAAACTTTTCCTACACGGTGGTAGACGGCGAAGTGTATTTCCGGGAAAATTCCATTATGTCGCCGGTTGACTTAAACGATACCGCAAAAGGCCGGGTCAAAGGCATGGTGGAGCTGCGTCAGATCGTCAATGACCTGATTGAGTACCAGCTGGAAGACTATCCACAGGAAACTATCGAGGCCAAACAGCAGGAACTAAATACCGCCTACGATGCCTTTACCCAAAAGTATGGGTTGATTAACAGCCGTGGCAACGAGAAGGCATTTTCAGAGGATTCTTCCTACTATCTGCTCTGCTCGCTGGAGAATATTGATGAAGATGGAAATCTGGAAAGCAAAGCCGATATTTTCACCAAACGCACCATCCGTCCGGAACGTCATGTGACCCATGTGGATACGCCCAGCGAAGCACTGGCGGTTTCCATCGGAGAACGTGGCAAGGTAGACATTCCGTTTATGGAAGAACTGCTGGGGAAAGCGGATGATTTCGAGGCCGTCACCGGCGAGTTGACTGGCGTGATTTTCCGTGATCCCATGGCACCGGAAGCGCCGGAACTTGGCTGGCAGACTGCGGATGAATATCTGTCTGGTAATGTGCGCGATAAGCTGCGGATTGCACGGCTTGCCGCACAAACCGATCCACAGTACACGGTTAATGTGGCTGCGCTGGAAAAAGCCCAGCCCAAAGACCTGGAAGCCTCGGAGATTGAGGTGCGCCTGGGCGCTACCTGGATTGATCCAAAGTATATCCAGCAGTTTATGGAGGAAACTTTTGAGACACCCTTCTATCTCCGCCGTGCCATTGAAGTGAAATTTTCCTCGATTACTGCAGAATGGCAGATTTCCGGTAAAAGCAGTACCGGGAGGCATGATGTGGCGGCCTATGTGACATATGGTACAGATCGGGCGAACGCCTATAAGATTCTGGAGGATACTCTGAATCTGAAAGACGCCCGGATTTACGATACCATTGAAGATGCGGAGGGTAATAAAAAACGTGTCCTCAACAAAAAGGAAACTACCCTCGCTCAACAGAAACAGCAGGCAATCAAGGACGCTTTCCGGGACTGGATCTGGCGTGACCCGAAACGCAGGGAGACATTGGTGGCAAAGTATAATGAACTGTTCAACAGCACCCGTCCCCGCGAATATGACGGCAGCCACATTCATTTTGTCGGCATGAACCCGGACATTAAGCTGCGGCCGCATCAGCGGAATGCCATCGCTCATGTGCTGTATGGCGGCAATACACTGTTGGCACATGAGGTAGGAGCCGGGAAAACCTTTGAAATGGCCGCTTCTGCAATGGAAAGCAAACGGCTGGGACTGTGCCAGAAGTCGATGTTTGTGGTTCCCAATCATCTGACTCAGCAGTGGGCGAATGAATTTCTGCGGCTTTACCCCAGCGCGAAACTTCTGGTGACAACGAAAAAAGATTTTGAAACAGCAAAACGGAAGAAATTCTGTGCTCGCATTGCTTCCGGGGATTATGATGCGGTCATTATCGGCCACAGTCAGTTCGAGAAAATTCCCATCTCAGCGGAGCGGCAGGAGCGGCTCTTACAGGAACAGATTGATGATGTAACCGAAGCGCTGGACGAGCTGAAACGAAGCCGGGGCGAGAATTTTACCATCAAGCAGATGGAGAAGACCCGGAAGTCTCTCCAGGCAAGATTGGATAAACTGCTGAACACAGATCGGAAGGATGATGTGATTGCCTTTGAGCAGCTTGGCGTAGACCGGCTGTTTGTGGACGAGAGCCAGGCATACAAAAACCTGTTCTTATACACAAAAATGCGAAATGTGGCAGGGTTATCCACATCGGAAGCCCAGCGAAGCAGCGATATGTTTATGAAATGCCGGTATCTGGATGAAGTTACCGGCGGGCGCGGCGTAGTATTTGCCAGCGGCACGCCCGTCTCCAACAGTATGACGGAATTGTACACCGTCATGCGCTACCTCCAGTACAACACCTTACAGCAAAAGGGTCTCACTCACTTTGACTGCTGGGCGTCCACCTTCGGGGAAAGTACTACGGCGATTGAATTGGCTCCGGAAGGAACTGGATACCGGGCAAGAACCAGGTTTGCAAAATTTTTCAATCTTCCGGAACTGATGAACCTTTTTAAAGAGGTCGCGGATATAAAAACCAGTGACCAGCTGAATCTGCCGGTGCCGGAAGCAAAGTTTGAGACGGTTGTGGTGCAGCCCTCGGAGATTCAGAAAGAAATGGTTGCGGCGCTCTCAGAACGGGCGGCTGCTGTCCACAGCGGGCAGGTTGATCCGTCCCAGGACAATATGCTCAAAATTACTTCGGATGGCAGGAAAATCGGGCTTGACCAGCGTCTGATGAATCCGCTCCTGCCAGACGATCCGAACAGCAAACTCAATGCCTGTGTGGGAAATGTGTTCCGGATATGGGAGGAAGGAAAGGAAAGCCGTCTGACGCAGCTCCTGTTCTGTGATATGAGCACCCCAAAAGATGACGGTACGTTTAATGTCTATGACGACATCAAGGCGAAGCTGATCGCACGGGGCGTTCCTGCAGAAGAAATTGCTTTTATCCATGACGCGGACAACGAGGTAAAGAAAAAAGAGCTTTTTGCCAAAGTGCGCACGGGTCAGGTGCGGGTGTTGCTCGGCTCCACGCAGAAGATGGGGGCTGGCACCAACTGCCAGGACTTGCTTGTGGCTGTCCATCACCTGGATGTGGGCTGGCGTCCTTCCGATATGACACAGAGAAATGGGCGTATCATCCGTCAGGGCAACCGAAACAAAGAGGTGCAGATCTACCAGTATGTGACGGAAAGCACTTTTGACGCTTACCTTTACCAGACGCTGGAGAACAAGCAGAAATTTATTTCACAGATTATGACCAGCAAATCGCCGGTGCGAGCCTGTGACGATGTGGATGAGCAGGCACTCAGCTATGCGGAGATCAAAGCACTGTGCGCCGGTGACAGCCGGATCAAGGAAAAGATGGACTTGGATATTGATGTGGCGCGTCTGAAAGTGCTGAAATCTGACCATCAGAGCCAGCAGTACCGGCTGGAAGACCGCCTGTTAAAGTATTTCCCAGCAGAGATGGAAAAACAGCGCGGCTTTATTCAGGGATTTGAAGCCGATATGCAGACCGTGACAGCACATCCTCTTTCGAAAGAGGGATTTGTCGGCGCGGAGATTCAGGGACGCACATTCTCTGAAAAGGAATTGGCAGGTGAGGCGATTCTGGCAGCCTGCAAAAGTTATACTGGCATGGAGCCGGTGGCGCTGGGAACGTACCGTGGTTTTTCCATGGAACTTTCGTACAACAGCCTCAGCCAGGAATACGAGATCGCGCTGAAAGGCTCCATGACCCATACGGTTACGTTGGGAACAGATGCCAGAGGAAATTTCACTCGTATGGATAATACGCTCGCCGGTTTGGAGGGCCGTAAAGAAAAGGCGCAGGTACAGCTGGAAAACCTGCACAATCAGCAGGAAGCGGCGAAGGCAGAGCTTGGCAAGCCCTTCCCCCAGGAAGCAGAATTGGCTGAGAAGAGCACACGGCTGGCTGAACTGGACGCCGCCCTCAATATGGACGATCACGGCATGGAGGAAGAAGTAACAGAGCCGGAAGGCCGTTCTTCTGTATTGGCAGATTTGAAAGCAAAGGCAGCGATGGTCTGTGAAACTCCAAAACGGTATATGGAACGGGAAGAGGTACGGTGATGGAAAAACTGAATGATACGATTATCCTGCGGGTTTCAAAGGCAGACCGTGAGCGTATCCGGGCAAAAATGGACGAGCTGGGCGTAATGAATATGAGTGCCTACATCCGTAAAATGGCACTGGATGGCTACTGTGTGAAGCTGGATTTGCAAGACTTAAAAGAACTGATCCGGCTGCTGCGCATCTGCAGCAATAATCTGAATCAGTATGCAAAAAAGGCGAATGAAACCGGGAGTATTTACCTGGCTGACATTCAGGATTTACAGGTGCGGCTGGATGAATTATGGCGGGCGGCAAAGGAGCTGCTAGTACGGTTGGCCAGTATTTCCTGAATATGCCATAGCAGGCGTTTGGCGTGAGCGAAACGCCTGCAACATAGGAACATTAGCTCATGATTAGAGTAGATTTATTCGCGCATTTCTACTATACTGTTTTATAGATACATGGGAAATTAGAAACAAAAAAGAATTATGGAGATTCTGCTTTTATGAAACAGTTCGGGGTTCAGATGATAGATTATTCCATTTCATCACAATGGTGGCGTACAATAATCAAACATTTTATAAAAGAAGGCGATGCGTTTGAAATTCGCAGTTGGAAAGAAGAAGCGGATGAAATCATGGAGGCTTCGCTATACGGCACCGCCATTGAGGATGGTTATGAAGTATCAATTAAGGGGCGCGTAACCAAAACTCTGCTAGAAAAACTACTGACAGACGAACCTTCGGACAAAAATATATATAACAAAATGACAAAATACTTTACGATTCATATAAGAAACGATTTGTGCGATATCTGGAGTGAGCATTATGGCACGGAGATGGTAATAGATATCGTAAATGATTCGGATATTATATTTTTCAAGCAGGTAATGGAACAATATCCTGAAAGCTTCAGCATTATAGAGCTTTCGTGATAGCTTTTCTTTTTGAAATGTGCTGTGGAGTACCATCAAGAAAAAAGCCTTATGACAACCTTGCTGAATCATCTACAATCCAATACAATATAGACAAGCGAACACGAAAGGCGGTGAGCATAGTGATGAAACTCATAAAACTCCCTTTTAAGCTACTGGCACTTCCTATCATTCTGATTTTGATGGCAGCGACTCTTTTGGTAAAACTTGTAACCAACCTGTCAGCCTATGTAATGGGGCCTCTGATGCTGTTTATACTCGGATGCGGGATTTATTCGGCTGTACAACAGATGTGGACTTCGGTGGCAATTCTGGTCGTTCTGGAAATTCTGTGTGTAGCCGCCATGTTCTTTGCCGTAGTGATCGAAACCGCACTGGACGGGATGAAGGATTCTCTGGTGGGCTTTGTACATTCATAAAATAAAATGTTTCGGGCAGGCTGTTCCGCAGGAAATAAGCGGAACGGCCTGTCTTCTTTTTTGTTATGGAGAGGACGGTGAATTATGGCGGCAACAAGACTGATTGCACTGCATATCAACAAAGGGAAAACCATTGCACAGTGTCTGCGTGACCGGACTGATTATGCACAGAATCCGGAAAAGACGGAAAAAGGTGAACTGGTGACTGGCTATGAATGTGATCCTATGACGGCAGACGAGGAATTTCTTCTGGCTAAGCGGCAATATCTCCATATCACCGGCAGACGGCAGCAAAACGATGTGATTGCCTACCAGATTCGTCAGTCTTTCAAACCGGGTGAGATCACACCGGAGGAAGCCAACCGGGTTGGCTACGAGCTGGGAATGCGGTTCACCAAAGGGAAACACGCTTTTCTGGTAGCAACACACACAGACCGTGCCCATATCCATAATCATATCGTTTTCAATTCCACTTCGCTGGACTGCAAGCGTAAATTTCGTGACTTCCATAACTCCGGCCTTGCTCTTCAGAAGATCAGCGACATCATTTGTGTGGAGCATGGGCTGTCTATTATTGAGAAGAAACCATACAAAGAGCGTGTCAAACGAACCACTTATCCAAAGCGGCACTGCTTCCGGGATGAAATCCGGCAGGCTATTGATCGGGCGCTTCTAAATAAACCAAAGGATTTTGAAGAATTTCTCCGGCTTCTGGAACAGGACGGCTATACCTGCAAGCGCGGGAAACACACGGCGCTCTGGAGAGAAGGACAGGATCGTTTTCTGCGGTTCCGATCTTTAGGAGAAGGATACACAGAGGAAGAAATCCGCGCTGTCATATTGGGCGAAAAAGAACACCGTATCCGCAGCAAGAATAAACAGGCTGTTAGCCAGAAACGTCTGAATCTGTTGGTAGATATTGATGTCAGACTTCAGGCGAAAGGAATCGGCTATCAGCGATGGGCTACGGTCTATAATCTGAAACAAATGGCGCAGACCATGATTTTCCTTCGTGAGCATGGAATTGAAGATATTGTCCAGCTTCGTGAGAAAACGAAACAGTCAACAGAACGCTTCGACCAACTGGATGAAAAAATCAAGACGACAGAAAAACGTTTGGTGGAGATTGCTTCCCTGAAAAAACACATTATCAACTATGCCAAAACAAAGGATATATATGCAGATTACCGTAAGTCTGGATACAGTAGAAAATTTTATGAATCCCATCGGGAGGCAATAACCCTGCACAAAGCAGCAAAGGATGCCTTTAACGAATTGGGTATCAAGAAACTTCCAAAGGCAAAGGATTTATCAGCAGAATATGCCGAAGTTCTGGCAGACAAAAAATCCGCCTACGCACAATACCGGAATGCACGGACAGAAATGCAGGACTATTTAAAAGCGAAAAAAAATGTGGAGCAATTCTTGAATCTGACTCGTCAGGAAGAAGAAAAGACTCAGGAAGAAAAGAGAAAAGAAGAAACTCAAAGATAAACATGAATGCCCCGGACTGGCTGTAACCGGTCGTCCGGGGCATTCTTTTTTGATATGTGGGCTGCTATCAGGAGCTTTGCCGCAGCCATCTGCGGATTTGCAGCTCCCCTCTATTTGTCAGCTGCTGTGCCCGGTTATAAGATACGCCTAATTGCTCTGCAAGCTGTCGATAGGTTGTACCACTGTTAATTGCCAGCACGGCATTTCGCTCCCGTTCGGGAAGCTGCTCAATTAGGATGTCAATTCTGTCTTTGGTTTTTGGCAGATAGAGATGATGTAGTGCCGGTCTGGATTTTCCGGTTGTAGCAGATCTGGTGGTTCTCAGCGTAATATTGGGAAGATTGTCATAATAATAGGCAATCATATCGTCACATTGATGGTAGAGCCAGCGGTTAATCTTATAAAAGTGCTGAATGAAGCGCCTTTCATTCTTCTCGCATTTACCGTTAAATGCGGGAGCAAGATCAATCCGGTCAACACTCCCACGGGGAAATTGATCATAGCGAAAAAGAATTTCCTCATTATACGCAGCTTCTCCCCATTTCAGTGGGTCAATAACTGCTACTATTGAAAGCTGCTTTTCCGGCCGCTCTTCTTTCAATTTCTGGATACAGCCGACTGCTCTCTGCGTAAAAACTTCGTGGCAGGTATGAAAATAGAACTCAATGATGTGATCCTCATTTGAAATTTTATTGATTTCCTGATATAGCAAATCGTCCATTTCCTCTTCCCAAAAAAAGCGATCCGCTACAAAACATACTTTCTTCATAATCGCTTCCTCCAAATAGACATTCCGAGATCACCACGCAGCTTTTGAGCCGACTTTTTGATGAATTGCTCCGGTGACGGGCACTTTTTATCAAAGCCCATTTCCTTCCATAGCGCCTGCGATTCCTGTGTGTCATCTTTGTGACTGTACGCATCTTCAAGAGCGATCTGCATTTCCCGGTAAACATCTTCTGGTGTCGTATTATTTTCGGCGGCAACTTGCTTTAGAATCTTTTGGAAATTCATAATCTCATCCTCCATTAGAATTTGAATTTGTTCTTTAGAACTACTTTAACATAAAATGACTGTCGGTGGATGGCATCTTTTGTCGAAATTATAAAAATTCTATAAAAAGAAAGAGAGCCTTTACGGCTCCCCTGATGTTTCCTATTCTTCTGTCAGAATGCGGAATGCATTCAGTATCTTCATTCTCTCCCGATGCGGCAGATGAGAAATCTGATTGGATAGCTCGCAGGCTGCGCTCTCCGTGGCATGGTCAACTACATCAATCAGCAGTGAATCTGCGGAAACGCCCAGTGCGTTTGCGATGGCTACAAAAGAATCCAGATTGGGAATCTTAAGACCACGCTCAATTACGCTCACATGAGTGGGGCTGAGATCGACCAACGCTGCCAGTCCCTCCTGTGTTAGTCCCTTTGCCTCACGGGCAGCTTTGATCCGTTGTCCAACAGCTTGTGCGTCCATCTCGTCACCTCCTCCTTTAGAACTATTTCTCGTTCCTTTTTAGTATATCGGTCATCTTCCATGTAATACAGAAGATAAAGAACATGAAATAGCGCTAAAGAACGAATGGCGTGAATTTATTTATATTCCGGTCTGCAGTGTTTGAGACAGATATATTTATGTATATGAAAATGAATTTGACTGTTTTTTTCGATTGAATCTGCTATAATTTTGATAAGCAGATGATCAACGCCAGCAGAATAACATCTCAACAAGGAAGGTGACTGGTTTGGACAATGAATTTTTTGTGGACAGCAGGGATTATCTCTATCAGCCATTTAACCATGAGGGATTTTCCGGGCAACTGCTTTTGGCAACTCCAGTAAAAGAAAGTCTGACAGCTCTTCTCATAAAGCAGGAACAGCCATGTTCGGCCTGCTGTGAATTCGTATATTCCCGGCTCGCGCAGGAAATGCATATTCCGGTTCCGAAGGCGTTCCTGGTAAAAAAGAGTGCCCGCAAAGAGAGCTGGTCGTTTAAGACACCTTATGTTGTTGGAATCACTTACTTGGAAGGACTGCATCCATTCACAACGGAAGACCTGCAAAATTCTATCAATATGGCTTTTGAGTATGCCTGTCACTATGCTTTGGCTGTTATGTTCGAGCAAATTGATGCGGTGCAGATAGCAGCAACGCCTGACGGAAATCTTGTTGGCTTTGATTTTACGGATTGTTTCCGTCTTAGTGATTTGACCGAAGCAATATTAAAAAAGCAGGATACTTTGCTAATCCATTTCCTGAAAATGCTACTGAACGCATTCAAACAGGATGATTTTTCATCTTCTGCAAGACTTGGTGCTGAAGTGGTTGCAAAGCATCTTGGCGTTCCTCAGATACCGGCAGTATACCCATTCTACCTTGAGCCGATGAAGCGATTCTGTAGGATTGGAAATGAGCAGATCAAAGAGATTTTGGAAGCACTGGATGAGGTGTATCCGGTGGCAATCAGTGTATATTTTGAAGAATACCTGGCTGAATTAAAGCTGAAAATCAGCAAGTATCTTGAAACTATTTAAGACGAAGGAGGCTATTATTATGAAGTACAAACTGTATCGTTCTTTTGGTGACCTGGACAAAGATGTGAAAAAGCATGAATTGGTTGCTGTCGAGTATGGCAGTACGATTGAAGACGTAGAGGACGCATTGATAAAGGATGTGGCTGATGATTTGGCTGGTGACGTCGAATATGCCGATTGTGAAACGTCTGCCTATGCACCAGAACCTATAAAGAGTTTCCGAAAAGTGAAGAGATATGATTACGAGATGATGGGAATCGTTTATCCGCCTCGCGCCGAGACGAATGTACTGATTGACTATGGCATTATAGAGGAATCGGAGAATTGAGGATTTGAAGAATATTTTGATTATCCAGGGCGGTGGACGAGCGAACGGCAATACTGCTCAGTTGGTAAACAGCTTTACAAAAGGAGCCGAAGATGCTGGGCATCAGGTTGAAATCATTTCTTTGTTGAAGAATGAAGTGAAGGGCTGTCTAGGATGCAACGCCTGCCGCTATGGCAAACCATGTGTTCAAAAAGATGCTTTCAATGATATGATTCCCAAAATCAAAGCAGCGGATCTGATTGTGTTTGCATCGCCGCTATATTTTTGGACGATTTCTTCCCGAATCAAGGCATTTATAGAACGCTTTTATTGCATTGCAGAAGAAGATCTGAATCCTCCGCTCGGAAGATATGAAAAGTATCCGGTGAAAGACTGTGCTCTGCTTATGACATCGGCGGATAATTATTTTTGGACGTTTGAACAGGCAGTGTCTTATTACAAATTTTCATTGGTTAATTATATCGGATTCCATGATAAAGGAATATTACTTGCCGGTGGCTGCGGTGATACAAACGGGAAACCACAAATTGACAGGACACCGCACCTTAAAAGTGCGTATGAGTTTGGAAAAAATATTTACTGTCCGGATGCCGCACCTGTCTAAAAACGGATGAGAATGGAGGCGTTGAACAATGTCAGATAAAACATATATTGCCATAGATTTGAAATCGTTCTACGCTTCCGTTGAGTGTATGGAGCGTGGACTTGATCCGATGACAACCAATCTGGTGGTCGCAGACGCCAGCAGGACGGAAAAGACTATCTGCCTTGCGGTATCTCCGGCTTTAAAATCCTATGGGATTCCCGGAAGACCCAGACTGTTTGAAGTCGTGCAAAAGGTCAAAGAGGTCAACTTCATACGACAGCAAAAAGCACCGGGACGGAAACTGACAGGTTCTTCAGTTCAGGATGGAGAACTGAAAGCAAATCCCGCTTTAGCTGTAGACTATGTGGTGGCACCGCCGCAGATGGCACATTATATGAAAATCAGTGCCAGGATTTATGAGGTATATCTCAAATATATTGCACCGGAAGATATTCATGTTTATTCGATTGATGAAGTCTTTATTGACGCAACCAGTTACTTAAGAACGTATCAGCTGACAGCCCGCGAACTGGCAATGAAAATGATTCTTGATGTTCTGGATACTACTGGGATTACTGCAACAGCCGGGATTGGCACGAACCTGTATCTCTGTAAAGTTGCGATGGATATAGAGGCGAAACATATTCCACCGGATCAGAATGGTGTCCGGATTGCTGAACTGGACGAAATGTCTTACCGGCGTTCCCTGTGGTCACATCGCCCATTGACTGATTTCTGGCGGGTAGGAAAAGGGTACGCAAAAAAGCTGGAAGAACATGGCCTTTATACGATGGGTAATATAGCCCGCTGCTCGGAAGGTAAACCGGGTGACTACTATAACGAGGAACTTTTGTATCAGCTTTTCGGTATCAATGCAGAATTATTGATTGACCATGCCTGGGGGTGGGAGCCTTGCACGATTGCTGACATCAAAGCGTATAAACCGGAAAGTAACAGTGTCGGTTCCGGTCAGGTACTTCAGTGTCCGTACCCGTTTGAGAAAGCAAAACTTGTAGTTCGGGAAATGACCGACCTGCTGGTTCTTGATTTGGTGGATAAAGGGTTTGTGACAAATCAAATTGTTTTGACAGTCGGGTATGATATTGATAATCTGAAAGACCCAGCGCGGCGAAAGAAGTATCATGGAGAAATCAAGACAGATCGGTATGGACGAAGCATTCCAAAGCACGCCCACGGTACTGCCAATCTGAAAAAATACACTTCTTCCACCCGCTTGATTACCCAGGCTGTGATGGAACTGTTTGATCGGATTGTAGATAAAGATCTTCTGGTACGCAGGATTAACATGGCTGCTACTCATGTTATCACTGAGGCCGAAGCACAGGCGCAAAGTGAAAATAGCTTCGAGCAGCTAGATTTATTTACAGACTATTCCGCTCGTCAAAACCTGCAGGAAAAGGAAAATGAGGAACTGGAGAAGGAGCGGAAAATGCAACAGGCCATGCTGGAAATCAAGAAAAAGTTTGGCAAGAATGCAATCCTGAAGGGAATGAATTTGCAGGAAGGGGCGACGGCAAAAGACCGCAATCAGCAGATTGGAGGTCATAAAGCATAGAAATATTTGAGCCAGCAAATATCCGGAAGAGGTGATAATTATTTTGCTAGATAGAGATAACACAAAAAATTCTTATGATGACATTATCAATCATCCCCATCACGTTTCCACACGGCACCCCAGGATGTCGATGATAGACCGGGCAGCCCAGTTCTCTCCATTCGCTGCGCTGACCGGATATGGTGAGGTGATAAAGGAAACCGCTCGGCTGACAGATCGCAAGCCGGAACTTTCTGAATCGGAAAAAGCAGAGCTGGATTATAAGTTGCAGATGGCCTGTGATTATCCCGGAGAAAAGCCAGCGCTTACAATTACTTACTTTGTTCCGGATCAGAGAAAAGCTGGCGGTTCCTACCATACGATTTCCGGGCAGATTAAGAAGATAGATGATTACCAAAAGCAAGTGATTCTGATGGATAAGACGCGGATTGATGTTGACTGTATTCTCGATATAGACGGACAAATCTATGAAATCGCCAATGAGTCAGAAACAGATTTTGATTAAGCTCTAATTGTTATACCGTATTTTCGATGGAACGCGTAGCGTAAAGCGTTCGGGACGAATGCGTAGCCCCGTATCGCCAGATACGGATCTTCAAGGGGATTGGGGACTTCCCCCAACGAGAAAAATACCGATGTAGCCTGGAAAGCTGCACCGGTATTTTTGCCTTTGTATATACAAAGGCCCTGCTCGCCAATTTGTGCAATCCTACGATTGTGTTATTCTGACCTTGTTATCGAACGCAAACAAACCACTTGAGAAACCGAATTTTCTCTGATAAAATAAAATGTATGATCTTGATAATCTGCGATTTGAATTGGAACGAGAGGTACTACAATGGCCGTAAGTTACAAAAGACTGTGGAAACTCTTGATTGACAAAGACATGAAAAAGAGCGATTTAGAGAGAGAAGCAGGCATCAGTCATTATACAGTTTATAAGTTAAGTCATGGAGAGAACGTGACGACAGAAGTTTTAGAGAAAATCTGTAAAGCTCTTAACTGCTCTGTTGAAGAAATAATGGAATTTACTAATGATGAATAAGCACCATTGGGAACATAGGACTTAATAGGGCGTTCTATTAAATTAAAATGATCCTCAAGTAATGGAGATGAAGATATGGGATACCAAAGTGAAGCAGAGCTTGAACTGCAATTTATTGATCAACTGAATAAGCAGGGATATAGTACCGTTTCTATTCCTGACTATGATACGTTGGTCGAGAATTTTAAAGTGCAGTTTGAGGCGTTTAATGCTGATAAGCTCGATAAACCACTTACTGATAAAGAGTGGGAACGCATTCTTAACTTGATGCTCGGAAAATCAGTTTTTCAGAGTGCGAAGATACTTCGGGATAAATTTGTGTTGGAAAGAGAGGATGGAACGAAGGTTTATCTCTCATTCTTTTCCAATGATCACACAAAGAATATTTTTCAGGTGACACATCAGACCACCGTTGTCGGAAAGTATGTTAATCGCTACGATGTAACTCTTCTTGTCAATGGTCTTCCACTGATTCAAGTGGAATTGAAACGTAGAGGCATTGACATCCGAGAAGCGGTTAATCAAGTGATGCGTTACAGGAAGCATTCGTACAATGGACTTTACCATTTTATTCAGATTTTTATTGTCTCCAATGGAGTAGATACGAAGTATTTTGCCAACTCAGATCGGGAGATGCTGCACAGCCTTGCGTTTTTCTGGACGGACTTTGATAATGTGCGGCTTACCAATTTGAAGGATTTTTCTATTACCTTCCTCGCCCGTGACCACATTATCAAGATGCTAACACGGTATATGATCCTGAATGATACGGACAAGCTGCTTATGGTCATGCGCCCCTATCAGGTATATGCCGTCGAAGCTCTTGTCCGGCAAGCGACATTGACCAACCGCAATGCGTATGTCTGGCATACCACTGGCGCGGGCAAGACGCTGACTTCCTTCAAGACGGCACAGATCCTTGCAGCTAATCCAAATATTAAGAAAGTCATCTTCCTCGTTGACCGTAAGGACTTGGATTCTCAGACTACGGAGGAATTCAATAAGTTTGAAAACGGGTCAGTGGATGCGACTGACCGTACTGATGTCCTTGTGAAACAGATGCAGGACAAAAGCCGCCAGCTTATTGTGACCACCATGCAAAAGATGGCAAATGCGGTTAAGCGCCCACAGTACGCAAAGATCATGGATGCGTACAGGGACGAGAAAGTTGTCTTTATAATCGACGAATGCCACAGAAGCCAATTCGGAGATATGCACAAGGATATTGTGCGGCATTTTCAGAAAGCTCAGTTCTTCGGCTTTACCGGAACGCCCCGCTTTGAAGTCAACGGAAAAGTCGAAGGTAAAATCACTCAAACAACAGAAATGCTGTTCGGGGAGTGTGTCCATAACTATCTGATCAAAGACGCTATCTTTGATAACAATGTTCTCGGGTTCCATGTGGAGTACATAAAGACAATGGAGGGCGATTTTGATTGGGACGATCCTACGCTGGCGGATGCTATTGATGTCAACGAGCTTTATATGTCCGAAGAGCGTATGTCGCTCATCGCCAACCACATAATTCAGAACCATAAAGCAAAGACCCGGAACAGGCAATACACCGCAATCTTTGCCGTTTCGTCGATTGAGGCATTGGTCAAGTATTACGACATTTTCAAGAGCATAAAGCACGACTTGAATATTTCCGGTATCTTCTCCTATGGGCAGAACGAAGATGCAGAAGGCAAGGATGAGCACAGCCGCGATGCGTTAGAGCGGATTATCAAAGACTATAACGAAATGTATAGCACCAACTTTTCGACTGACACCTTTGCAGCCTATCACAAGGACATTTCTGACCGCGTGAAGGGCAAGAAGACAAAGCCGCTGGACATCCTGCTTGTGGTCAATATGTTCCTCACCGGCTTTGACAGTAAAACACTTTCTGTCCTCTATGTGGACAAGGATTTGAAGTATCACGACCTGTTGCAAGCCTATTCCCGCACGAATCGTGTGGAGAAAGAGACGAAGCCCTTCGGCATTGTTATCTGCTATCGCAACCTTAAAAAGCAGACGGATGATGCACTTACCCTGTTTTCAAAGACGCAGGACACCTCCGGCATTATTGTACCGGACTATAACTTCTTCGTCGAGAAATTTAACGAAATGGTCATCAAACTGAAAGAGATCGCTGATACTCCTGCAGCTGTGGACACCATGCAAAGTGAAGAAGACCAAAAACTCTTCGTTGTCACTTTCCGCGAACTAACAAAGTACTTGCAATCGCTGCATACCTTTATCGAGTTCAGCTTCGACCAGGATGCACTCACGATGTCTGAGCAGGAGTATCAGGACTATAAAAGCAAATATATGCTGCTCTACTCAAAACAGAAAACAGACCGTGAGGTTGTATCTGTTCTGAATGATGTGGACTTCTGTATTGAGCTTATGGAGAGCGACCGAATCAATGTTGCCTACATTATGAACCTCATCCGCAATATCCACTTTGATGATGCGAAGCAGAAGGATTATGACATCAAGCATATCAAAGATGAACTTGGAAGGACAGACAACCCGCAGTTGCTTAAAAAGGTTGAAATCCTGCAATCGTTCTTGGATACGGTTGTCGCAGGGCTTAACAGCGCCGATGAAATTGACGCTGCCTATAATGATTTCGAGAACGCAGAAAAGCAAAAAGAGATTGAAGCCTTTGCGCATCAAGAGGACATCGACTCTAAGATGCTCACTGATTTCATTTCAGAATATGAGTTTTCCGGTACAATGGATGCCGGGAATATCCGCGACCGGCTTACAAAACCGATGCCGCTTTTGAAGAAGCGCTCACTGGTCAACCGCATCGTAGAGTTTATCAGGAAACACGCAGAGAAATACCAATAAGGAGAATGTGAAATGGACAATTCTATTCAGGCTCATCAGAAAGAGCTTTGCAACAAGCTATGGGCAATGGCAAACGCCCTTCGTGGCAATATGGAAGCCTACGAGTTCAAAAATTATATCTTGGGCATGATCTTTTACTACTATCTTTCGGACAAAACTGAGAAGTACATGGTTAATCTTTTGAAAGATGATGGAATCAGCTATGAAGAGGCATGGGCTGATCCTGAGTACAAGGAAGCTGTTGTAGAGGAAGCGCTGCGCGACCTCGGCTATGTGATTGAGCCGCAATTTCTCTTCCGCAAGATGGTTAAAATGGTGGAGAACCGCTCCTTTGACATTGAGTTTTTACAGAAGGCAATCAACTCGCTGATGGAGTCTACCATCGGTAACGACTCTCAGGATGACTTTGACGGCTTGTTCTCTGATATGCAACTTGATTCCACGAAGCTTGGACATACAGTTAAGGATCGCAGTGCCGTTATGTCAAAAATTATATCTTCTCTCGATGAAATCAATTTCGGAGTGGAGGACACAAAAATTGATGTATTGGGTAATGCCTACGAATATCTGATTGGACAGTTTGCAGCAACTGCTGGTAAAAAAGCCGGTGAGTTTTATACGCCTTCGGGACCTGCTGAGTTGCTTTGCCGTATTGCCTGCCTTGGATTGACGGATGTAAAGGATGCAGCTGATCCGACTTGCGGTTCAGGCTCTCTGTTGCTACGTTTGAAAAATTACGCAAATGTTAGAAACTACTACGGTCAGGAGCTTACATCGACTACATATAATCTCGCTAGAATGAACATGATTCTGCGCGGCATTCCATACCGTAATTTCAACATCTATAATGGAGATACCCTGGAACATGATTATTTTGGTGAGAAGAAATTCCGCGTTCAGGTAGCCAATCCACCGTATTCTGCAAAATGGTCTGCTGATATGAAGTTTATGGAAGATCCTCGATTCAACGAATACGGTAAACTTGCCCCGAAGAGCAAGGCAGACTTTGCTTTTGTACAGCATATGGTCTATCACATGGATGAAGACGGACGTGCTGTTGTCCTTCTTCCTCATGGTGTTCTATTCCGTGGTGCTGCAGAAGAGGTGATTCGTAAACATCTTATCCAAAAGCTGAATGTGTTGGATGCCGTTATTGGTCTTCCGGCAAATCTCTTCTTTGGCACGGGCATTCCCGTCTGTGTTCTCGTCCTAAAAAGAGAACGTAACGGTAATGCAAATAACATTTTGTTTATTGACGCTTCTAAGGACTTCGAAGCCGGGAAAAATCAGAATATCCTTCGGCAATGTGATATTGATAAAATTGTGGACGCATATCAGCGCCGCGAGGATATCGATAAGTATGCTCATGTGGCAACAATGCAGGAGATTGAAGATAACGGATTTAACCTCAACATTCCCCGCTATGTTGACACTTTTGAGCCGGAAGAAGAAATTGATCTGAATGAAGTGGCTGCGGAAATTCGCAAACTCCAGCGTGAAATGAAAGATATTGATGCGGAATTGAAGCCGTATTTCGATGAGTTAGGGCTGGATTTCCCATTTGATGTGGAGGGCAAATAATTATGGCAAATGTATCCTCAAGTAACGGTCTCGAAAAGTATCCGAAGCTGCGATTTCCGGGGTTTGATGAGCCGTGGAAAGCTGAAAAATTATCTGATTTCGCGGACCGGGTAATGCGAAAAAACAGCAAAAATGAAACCGATCTTCCACTAACCATTTCATCTAAGGACGGTCTTGTAGATCAGGTAAGCTACTTCAATAAGACTGTTGCCAGTAAAGATATGAGTGGGTACTATCTCCTCAAGAATGGCGAGTATGCTTATAATAAGAGCTATTCCGTGGGCTATGACTTCGGCTCTATCAAGCGTCTGGATCGTTACCCGATGGGGGCATTATCGACGCTTTACATCTGTTTTGCACTCAAAAGGCATGACAGCGACTTTATAAAAGCTTATTTTGACTCTCTGAAATGGTACCGTGAAATTTATATGATCTCTGCTGAAGGAGCAAGAAATCATGGGCTTTTGAATGTTCCTACCGAAGATTTCTTTGACACAAAACACTATCTGCCGGAAAACGTTGATGAGCAAAGAAAGATTGCAGATTTCCTCATCGCTCTGGATCGTCGTATCGAAGCACAGCAGTCTCTCGTAGATAACCTGAAGAAGTATAAAAGAGGACTACTTCATGAGATATTGTGTGAAAAGATTAAAGTTACGAAATCAGTATGGAATGTTCATAAAATTGGCGATTATCTAAACTCAAAAAACATAAAACAACTTCCAACTCCCGATGCTCCACTTATGGCTTTCACAGCAACAGGAGGGGTATGTGATAAAGGAGAGCGTTATGATCGAGGCTTTCTTGTAAAAGATGCAAGCACAAAATTGTATAAGCGTACTGATCTTAATGATTTTATATATAGCTCAAACAATCTGGATGTAGGATCTATTGGACTTAATTTGTACGGATCTGCGGTTATTTCTGATGTATATGAGATTTTCTCGATTTCCGGTGCTGATCCGTGGTTTATAAGTGAAGCAATTCAACAGAAATCTGTGCTTCATCAAATACTAAAATATCGTCAAGGTTGTCTCTACGGACAGTATCGAATATATGCAGAAGATTTTCTGGAGGTTTCAATTCGAGTACCTCCCCTTGAAACCCAAAAACAAATTGGTACAATTTTCTCAAGAATAGAATACAAAATAAAAAGTGAGCAGGCACTACTGGACAATCTTGAACGCGCAAAAACATTTTTCTTGCAGCAACTCTTTATATGAAGAGTTGTTGCAGGAAAGCTTTCCTCTGATCGACAAGAAAAGAGAGCATTTTTTCATGATTAGAGATTTGTAAATCAATGTTCAGAAGAAATGACGCTATTTTCGATTGAATTTCTTTATCTGGGACAGTGCATTTGAGTTTTAGTAGCTTATTTACAGCAAGGCCGGGTTGTGCTCCTTGATCTGAATATTGACCGAGTTTCATGAAGTAAAGTAAAAACAATAAAAACTTAGTGTCGTTCTCATCATTTGCCTGAACGGCAATAGCGTGTTCAGACAAATAGTTCTTGCCCTGAATAAGCCGAACATTCCCGCATAATGCGCCCTGTCTTCCTACTACAACATATTCACCTTCATGACTATAATGGTCACAATACCCTCGTATACCATTTCCACCATACACAGCATACTCTCCAGTTTCGGTAATGAGTGATGCTGATATGTTTCGCCCACTTCTGAACTCACAACACAAATCAGCAAGTGTCTTCTCTGTCCATGTGGCTTCAGCAGCAAACTTGTTACATTTGCCGGAAAAGATGTAGGTAATGACACCTCTTTTATACTTCTTGAGAGCTTCAATAAGTTGCTCCTGCTTTGCGATTCTTTCATCCAATTTTTCAATAAAATCTGCAATTCGCTTTTGTTCTGAGTAAGCTGGTAGGTACACCTGGACACTCATATATTCCTCATAAGATATATTGAGAAGTCCATCCATCCGCACGCTAGATGAAACAAGTCGTTTTAATTGTTTATCCATCTTTGGATTGTTTAACTCCAAAGCAACATAAGGCGTATATTCGGTATCACAAACTTTGAAGCAGTGATAGACGTATGGTATTCTAGCTTCTTCCTCTTGCAATTCATAGCAGCAACCGAATTGTTTAGCCTTTGAAGCACCGTGATTGTATGCCAGCTCACCTTTTTTCAAAAGAATATATTTCTTTAGGCTTTGACCAGCATTGTCTCTGGAGTATTTGTCAGACTGCATAATAAATCCATTCCCGGCACTAAGCATCATAACCGGAGCATTGGACTGTGGATCAGACCTTTTGATCATAGAAGATATTTCACCTAATGTCACTACTCTGTATGGCTCATCAAACCCTGGAAACCGCAGCTTCGGATACTTTTCGAGACCGTTACTTGAGGTTTATTCTGATAGTTAAAATCAATATATCAACATAACAAAATCCCTTGCAATAGCAGAGGAAAATCTGCTATTGCAAGGGATTTCGGCGTTCATAAAGCATTTTTGCATACTTGAACAGAAGTATAAAAGAGGTGTATTTGAGGCGATTTTTTCTCGTAAGCTGCGCCTTGTCCCCAAAGAAAAGCAAAAAGATTGGAAGGTTTTCAAACTCAATGAATTTGCTTCACGAATAACAAGGAAAAACAACGGTGCAACTGATATTCCGCTTACAATTTCCGCCCAATATGGGCTGATAGATCAAAGAGATTTCTTCTCTAAGGTGGTTGCAAGTGCTGATATGAGCGGCTACTATTTGCTCCGGAAGGGTGAATACGCATACAACCGCAGCACTTCAAATGAATATCCTTTTGGCTCGATAAAAAGGCTTGAGCTTTACAATGAAGGTGCTGTGTCCACTCTCTATCTATGCTTTTCAATAAACGAAAAAATAATAGTAAGTGATTTCGCAAAATGGTACTTTGAGTCATCTCAGTGGTATAGCAGCGTAAATAAGATTTGTTCCGAAGGTGCAAGAAATCATGGGCTTTTGAATGTACCCACAGACGGATTTTTCAATACAACACACATCCTTCCGAGTGATATTAAAGAGCAGATGGTTATTGCTACATTTCTTTCCTTTATTCAAGGGAAACTTGAAAGATCACAAGAAAATTTGGACAAACTAAATCAGTTGCGGAGTGGACTAATGCAAAAGCTCTTTATATAAAGAGCTTTTGCATTAACCCCGTTTTTAATCCTTTCAAATAAATGAGCACCGAGTCCGTATAAGTAATCTTTTTGTCCACCCTTTCAAGAAGTGAGACTGCTTTATGCTGAACGGAAAAGTCCGGGATAAAGAACTCTGCTTTTTCAATATTAGACCATTCTGCTCGTGGCATTTTCGTTCCTGAACTAATGTTTGCAACCTGAAGAAACTGCTCGGTTTGAGTGAGATAGAACAAGAACTTTGGTAAAACCACATCTGACGGAATAAGCGTCCAGATCTCCGATGAGCATACCATCATTTGCTCAGCAAAAGCATATTTGCGAAGGTAAGGTCGCAATTTGCCAAAAAGTGTGTCACCGGGCCTCGCTATATTTTTAATACTACCTTGCTTTATTGATGGAACCGTAGCGAGAATTTTTCCTGATTCCTGTTCGATGTTTTCCAATTCTACACATGGATATTCGATGCCGGAAGAAGGATCATATTTCTCGCTTCTCCTTTGAGCGATCTCTGAAAAATAGTATCTTTTTGTTGTGCATCTCTGAGTTGACTTTTCACTGAACAAGTGCGAAAGCAGTCCTCTTTTATACTTCTTGAGGGAATCAACGAGCTGTCGTTGTATGCCTATCCTTTCTTCAAGCGTACTAATGAAAGCGGAGATTTTATGCTGCTCTTGTAGAGAAGGAATATAGAGCCTGATAGAACGGATTTGTGGGTATTTAAGGTTCCATGTATCAGAGGTCAATCCCTGGGAGTTTTTTCTGAACTCATTTATTAAATTAGGAGTCTTGAACAGCGCAGCAAAGTAACGATTATCAATCTCTTTGTTGGGCATTAGTACGGTGTATGCAGGGCTGACGATCCCATCATAGTCGGAAACACCATTTGCTCCTTGCCACATACGCATAGAGTTATATACCATATCCCCTTTGCAAACAACCTTGTAATTGCTTTTGTCTTCGCTCGAATTATCTTTTCCCTCAATCTCAGAACGAGGCATTACTCCATCGTTTAATGTAACAGACAAAAGCTCCATATCGTCAGCTCCTCGTTGACTACGCTCTGAGTAAATATCACCTATTCGACATTCTATGTACGGCTCATCAAACCCCGGAAACCGCAGCTTCGGATACTTTTCGAGACCGTTACTTGAGGGTGGTAATGCCTTGTTTGCATCTCCCCATGATAATGTTTGTGGAGGTGGTCAACATGACTAAAAATACACAATTTAAGACGTTGCTGAACACTTGGTTAAATCAGAAGAAACCAATGATCACACCGTCAACCCATGCCAGCTTTACTCTAATTGCCGAAAATCATCTTATTCCATATTTCGGTAAACGTAAGATTGGCAGTATCACTGAGGCGGATATTCAGAGCTATATTACTTATCTCCATAATTCCGGCCGGTTGGACAACACAGGCGGATTGACTGTAAAGACGATCCGTGATGTTATTCTTGTACTCAGACTTGCAATGGAGTATGCTTATAAGGAGCGGGCTATTCCATTGTTGAATTGGGATCTCATCGAATACCCCAAAGAACTTGGAGTCAAAAAAGTCAATTCACTGTCCAAAGATCAGGAACAAACCCTTATTCAGTGCATCTACATGGATTTGAACAGAAAAACGGCGGGTATTCTAATTGCACTGTTTACTGGGGTTCGGATCGGCGAGCTTTGTGGACTTCAAATGAAGGACATTTCCCTCACAGATAAGACAATTAACATCAATAAGACTGTGCAGCGCATTTATGATAAGCGGAAACAGTCATCCTATCTTCATATAGGGCCGCCTAAGACAAAGACATCGGCCAGGACAATTCCTGTTCCGTCGCTCCTTATGAACATTATCAAGAAGTTTTACACAGAAAATCCGAATCACTATTTTTTGACCGGAAAGACAAAGCCGACTGAACCACGTACATACCGGCAATTTTTTGCGCGATTTCTCAAAAGAAACGGGCTGCAGAAAGTAAAATTTCATGAGATCCGCCATACATTTGCGGTACGGGCAATCGAAATACCAGAATTTGACATTAAATCGCTCTCTGAGATTCTGGGGCATAAAAATGTTTCCTTTACGTTGAATGTCTACGGAAGCGCCAACCTTCAGCAAAAGGTGAAGTGTATGAATCTACTAAATGAGTTACTGTAGCTATGGAAAAGCGCCAGCCGGGGTTTCCCTGACTGGCGCTGCTCATGTTTGATTGTGATTTAGAGCTTTGACGATTGCCATCACATTCTTTAGATTCTCATGGCTTAACAATTTTATCTCGTCCAACACTTCTTTATACTCAACAGGGTGATCGCTGCCGTCATCAAAAAATTCGGCTGGAGTGACGCCGAGATACTCACAGATATAGAAAAACACCTGCATTGATGGAAAACCATTTCTATTTTCCAATGAATTGATATATCCGGGACTCTGGCCAATGGAAAGACTCATATCTCTGGCAGAGACCCCTTTTTCTGTTCGTAATTTTATTAAACGCTGATAAAACAAATCTTCAAACATAGCGACCACCTTTTTATACGATTGTATCCCACAAGGCGGTAAATTATATCTGGTATGACTATATATTTCGATTGACCTGTCTGATTGTATTGGATATTATTAAATTATCATATGATATGTTCAGATACGAGGGAGGAAGCAAATGACAAGGATAAAACGTAATAAGTTCGGAATGGGTATCCTTGTGGCATTTATTTGTCTATGCGCAGTTGGATGCCATGACTCTGGCGGAGATCAAGATATGCAAATGGAAGCGATTTCCGAAACAGAGGAAGGACTGTATATTTCAAATACCGCACCTGAAAAATGTTATCTGTGCGGAACTCCTGAACAATCTCTGCTCCCTTTTTACGAAGGTCAAACCAATCTTGGTATTATCAGTCTGAATACATTTGAGTTTGTCCCGATTGAAATTAACCGCTATGATGATTATGGAAATTTGATTGAAGAGCCAGCGGGCTTTTCGTCTACCAGTATGCAAAATACGGGAGAAAATGGCTTTACTGCCTACGTTGCACCCAATCATGACCGAGGTTATGCTAACGCTACCATATATTTTGAAAATGATAAAGAATTGAACATAGACAAAGCGGCTGATTTTCTTTGTACAGAATGTCTAAATCAGACTCTTGAAGAGTGCTGGAATGATGACCCTTTCGGTATGGGGGTAATTAACTTCGAGACAGAAGAAATTCGATTGCTTGAGAGGAACATAACTGCGTTTACGTTTGATGACTTTTATGTATCCTGCGATTTAAGAACTTCAGATGATTCAGGCGGAGATTCCCATCAAATGGATTTGCTTATTTTCTACTGCCCGGAAAGGTATCAATAAATCTACGCCAGTTAAACTTTTTTTGCTATAATGGATATAGATAAAACCGCGATACGAGGAGTTTTCACATGGACATTGCTATTTCTTCAGATTCAAATGAAAAAAAGATTTACCAGGACAGCACCCATGAACTTGTTTCAAAAATTGCTTATCTGATAGGGGTACCGAAGCGAATCTTTGAGAATATACATGAGCCACCGGAACAAGAAGTGTTTGCTCAGATGGACAGCGAAAAGAGTACCAGAATTATTCGCCATCTATCCATTATCCGGACGAGCATACAGAGAAACTATCGGGCAATCAACCGGAAAACGAAGACAGAATATCTATCCATTCTATCGATGCCGGAATACGTCCCGGCGGAAAGTATGCGCTATTTGGAGTCAGAGGGGATTTACTTCATCAAAAAATCAAGTACAAAGCTGTTTCAGCACATTATCGAGCTTAACCGCATTATTTCGAATAGAATCAATAACTGTAAGCCCTTCTTCCCGCTATGGCTTAACTGGAAATATATCCAGGATCTGTTTATTATGCCAGATGGCTTTACCGAAACAGGTACGAAAAACGCCGCAACGCTCTACTATCAGCACAAACAAGATTATCCTTACCAGATGTATATGAACTGGAATCCGTCAAATGAGGGAAATATCTTGTATAATGACAAGAAATTTGTCACTCTTTTGTATCGATGGCATGGAGACACGTTTACCGAGTACAACCGGGTTTCAGATGTAAGCACTTATGTAAAAGGAAGTATTCAGGAGTTTATTGGTGACAGTACACAAGCAGTTATCGTTGTTGATTGTGAAAACTCCGATCCATATAAACTGTGTGCTACCCTGAAAGGCTTAGATTATAGGAATACGGCAAAAATATCGAGAATCCTTTTGTTCGACGATATACATACAGCATCGGCCTGGAGGATTTTGGATAACTTTACAAAGATTTCTGTAGAGCATATTTTGACAGAACGTGTGAAGCAAAACAAATCTCTGGTTGACATTAAATTGACGGCAAGGGCCTGTCAGGAACACTATCAAAATCATGTAGATTCCTTTATTATTGTATCCAGCGATTCCGATTACTGGGGATTGATTTCTTCACTTCCAGAAGCCCGCTTTCTCGTTATGGTAGAAAGAGAAAAATGCAGCCATGCAATGAAGCAAGCCCTTGCAGAATCAGGTATTTTTTATTGCTATATTGATGATTTTTATTCAGGGAATGCAGATGGTATAAAAATGAGTGCCTTGTTCAAAGAAATGTACCGGTATTTGGATCATTCGATTCACTTAAATGTAAACGATATGTTTGCAGAAGCTCTGCGCATTACCCGGCTTACCATGACCGAAGCTGAAAAACGTCAGTTCTATGATAAATATATCCGCCCTATGCATCTCGTTATAGATTCAGAAGGCAACGTAAGTATTGAATTAAAAAGATAGGAGGCGCAACCTAATGTTAAATAAGCCGGATTATATTGATGAAGAACAGAATTACCTATTGAACAGCTTATTGACGCTCACACAAAAGAATCTAGCTATATGGGAATGTGTTGAGTACAATCCATTGTCTTTCTTATCATCGGAGGAAGATGATGGAACGATAAGTGCCTGCATCGTCCAGATGTTTGTTTTTCAGGCTGAACTTAATCAAGTAGAGTTTGAATTAGAACTTTCTGAGCATATTGATATCGCGACAGGAAAAGGCGACATTTACATAACATTGGAGAAGCAGTCACCAGACAGTTATGATAAAATAGATACAGGTCTGTCATTTGAAATGGAATATGAGGATTGTCCAGCAGAACAGATTCAGTCTCAGTTCGGGAATCATGTTGCTGCTCAAATGGCGGAAGCTCTCGTCCCAACAGCATTACAATCGGATGCAGCATCCTCCGCACTGCAATGGGCAATTTTTAATGTTGAAGGTGATACGCCGTTGAAATTCAAAGAAAGCAGCTTATACAAACTTGGAGAAGCGCTGTTTGATTCCCGACGTTTTTTAGAGTTTCACCGATGTGTTCTGGACTGCTCATATCGAGAGAAGCTCATGGCAGAACTTAATTAAAAATCAAAGGATGTAAATAATTATGGAAACTGATCACCAGCTAAGAGTTTTATATCTGTACCAGATATTGCTCCGTCACTCCGATGTAGATCATCCAGTCTCCACCAAAGAGCTGATTGATATGATGGAAACCTATCATCAAATCAAATTGCATCGGACAACCATCCCTAAATACATAGAACTGCTGAACGCCGGTGGCCTTGAAGTGATGGAGATTCGTTCCCGTGAAAAGAAATATTATCTGAATGATCGTCTGTTTGAACTGCCGGAAGTGAAATTGCTGATTGATGCGGTGCAGTCTTCAAAGTTTATCTCCGTAGGCAAAAGCCAGGTGCTGATTTCTAAACTGATGGCGCTTACCAGTGAAGCCAATGCGGCAAAGCTCAAGCGCAATCTATATGTGACCGGACGTGTTAAATCAGACAACGAAAAAAGCTACTACATTGTCGAAGCAATCAATGATGCGATTAACGAAGGTAAACGGATTTCATTCTACTATACGGATTACAATACTCAAAAAGAGAGGGTGCTGAAAAACGATGGGTTACCGTATGTTATCAGTCCTTATGCGCTGATATGGGATGGTGACTTCTACTATGTTCTTGGCCTGAACCATAGCCGGAATCAAATCAATACCTTCCGGGTAGATCGGATCAGCAGACAGCCGGAAATTCTTGATGAGGCAGCGACATCGGCACCAGACAGCCTGAATCTGGCAAATTATTCGCGTGAGGTCTTTCGGATGTACGATACGGAGGAACCTGTTGAAGTATCGCTGCTTTGCGAAAACAGTCTGATGAAACATCTGATAGATCACTTTGGTCTGGATGTAGAGACGGAAACTGTAGATGACAATCATTTCAGAGCAAGAGTATTGGTATGTACCAGCCCAACTTTTTACCGCTGGGTTTTTGGCTGGTGCGGCAGGATGAAAATAGAATGCCCTGCTTCTGTACTGGATGAATATCATCGGATGGCGAGGGCTGCGCTGGAATGAGTCTGTTTCGGATTTAACGGAGACGGTAACTGTATGAACCGACAACGAATGAATAACCCAAATAAAAAATATAAGGAACTAAAACAGAAACAAAAAGCTCGTATCTCCGATTTGATGTATCGGGAAACAGACCGATTTCTGCGGGAAAAGAAGCAGCCACCGGATAATGCTGACGTCGTTCAAATTGCTGAGCGGGTGTACTGCCGCGTTCAGGGGCTTGGATTCTGGATTCCTTATAGCGAAGTGCTGAATGAATACCAGAAAAAATGTCTACATATTCTCCAGCGATTACAGGAATCCGGTTTGCCACAGCACTTGCTTCCCAAAACGAAAAACAAACCATCCGCTGACTCAATGAGCACATCAAAGATGAAACAGCACAAAACAAAAGAACATAGACGAAAAAAGCCAAAAGATATTCCTCTTCCTGAACAGGATGATACCTTTTTCTTTATTGCCGGTTATACTTCCGGCGGCGTTCCCTATGGTGTGACTTGGGAGGAAATGGGATTAGAACCATGGGAAGAAATCGAATAAACAATGATATTTCGCACGAGATGTCGCTAACTGGCGACATCTCATTTTTTCTGGCAAAATATCCCTTGCAAGAAGAACTGGCGTTCGCTATAATATGAATATCTGAAACGAGCCGTTTCATTTAGAATGTGAGGAATGACCATGAGAAGCAAGAACCCGGAAGTGATGAATGCAATCTGTACCTTTGTTGACCAGTATTACCGTGAACACCACGCCTCTCCATCTGTAAATGAGATTGCACAAGGCGTTGGCGTGTCAAAGGCGACTTCCTATCGCTACCTTGTCGCCATGAATGAGCGCGGTATGCTTTCCTATGATGGCAAAACCATTGTGACAAAGCAGGTCGGCAAATGTACCTCCGGGTATTTTTCCGCACCGGTGGTTGGCAGTATCCGTTGTGGTGATCCGGAGCGTGAAGAGGAAAGCGTAGAGGAATATGTAAGCCTTCCTAAATCCATTTTCGGAGAAGGAAAATTTTATATTCTCCGCGCTAAAGGCGACTCCATGGTAGATGCGGGCATCGAGGATGAAGATCTGATCGTTATCAGAATACAAGATACAGCGGCGGTCGGCGATATTGTCGTCGCGCTGGATGAGGACAATGAGAACACTCTGAAAATCTTTGGCGGAATTGATGAGGAAAACGGAGATGTGATTCTTCGATATGCGAATCAAACAAAGTATCCGGACAAAGAAATTCGAGTGAAGCAGCTCATTGTACAGGGCGTGGCAAAACACGTCATCAAGGCCCTGTAACACTGGCCTTTACGATAAATCAGGAAAGGATGTGTTCTGACAATGGAAACCTACGATGTGCGCTGCCCAATCTGCGGGGAGCTGAACCATAATCTCTATCTGGATGAAACGGATGGCTGGATGGAGTGCGAGCATTGCCATCAGGCAGTGCAGATACTGGCATATGCTAAGACGAAGCCAATCCCTGTTTATACCGGCAGGGAGCTGGCAGAGAAATTTTTGATGTCAACAAAGTGACAAGGCCATGGAGGGAGGATGGACTTATGCAGGAAAAAGAAATTTGGCGACCATTCTCATGGCATTGTCCAAATTGCGGTGAAATCTCCGTTGGATATAAAAATTCCAGCGGCACGATCAAGGTGGAATGCTCAAAATGCCATGCAGTAATGGTCAGAAAAGTAATGGGGCGTCGGCATGACCGAATTGACATCTACGCCCCCAAAGGTGAAGTCAATGAGACTGGGCGGCTCGCCAGTCTCTGACAAAAAATGAATACACAGGTATAACGACGGACAGGTTGAGATGAAACAGGCTGTGTAAATCCTGCTCCAGGTCACATACCTTAACAGTTCCAGAGGTTTAACCAGACATTACATGAGAGGCCGCTGGCAGAATTGGATTCCAATTTTGGAGTCCGGCTCTGTCGGCGGCCTTCTTTTGTTTTCCGGCAGGGCTTTCAAAAAATATCGAAAGCCTGATATGCATTAAGGGCTGAGGATACAAATATTGCACTGATCCTGTTTTAGGAAGGTGCGGTATCGGTACCCTTCTCTTTTTGCGCTCATTTTCAGGCTGGGAGATAGGAAAACGCTGCGAAGTTTGTATCCTTTGTCGCTTTTCGCACAGGCGGAAAGGAAAAATTATGTATTACGATCCGATGGAATGTGGAATGAGAATCTCAAAACTGCGTATGGAATGCGGCAAGACACAGCAACAGATGGCCGACAAGCTGAATATTAGTCTGGATCATTACAGGGCACTGGAAAACGGAAGACGCGGTGGTTCACTCGACCTGCTGATTGAACTTGCTATTACATTTGACATATCTCTGGACTATCTGATCCTTGGACGAGTGAAATATTCAGACACGGAGCGTATCCAGCGAGAACTGGAAAACATAATGGGTCAGATTGGACAGCTGAAGGCTTCTCTTTAATCTACCGTGACAAACTCGACCAGTACCGTGACAACGAGTCACTCTGGAAACAATTTGGATTCGGCTACAATTTAATCACAGCCAGGGAACACCGGCTGGGAACCTTGAAAACCGAATACTCATTCATCAGGTACATTACCGTATGTCAGAGCCGGACAGGCAGTACGCCATGACCTTCCACCCGGAGGTGAGCGAACCATACTTGCTACAAAATACCGGATTGCAACCGGCAGGGCCAGGACGGCATACAGGGATAATGATACTTCTGTAATTCGCAGCCCGGCCATAAGGAAGGCGGGGAGGTTAGATGCCTATGGAGCAGCCCAGCAAGCTGCCGCCTGATGATTTCCCGCTTCTCAGGGGTGTCGAGGACAAATGTGAGAAAATAACCGCTTAAGAAATTTTCGGGAGCCATGACCGGGAAGGTTATTCCCGTGTTCTGGCTCCTTTAACATACCCACAAAAAAGGAGTACACACAATGGATCGAGATTTTAAACAATATCATCGCGGAGAGATATACTTCGCAAACTTAAATCCTGCCTATGGCTGTGAGCACGGCGGTATCCGCCCTGTGCTGATCCTGCAGAATGACGTAGGCAACTTCTATTCACCAACATTGATCGTCACACCTGCTACAAAGCAGGCCAACAAAAAGCCATATCTGCCGACACACGTTGTTCTGAGCAAGATTCCCGGAATGAAGTATGACGGAGACTCCTTGTTCATGTTGGAACAGTTACGGGTGATCGATAAGCACCGCATACGCGGCTACGCTGGGCGGTTGACCAAAGCTCAGATGGAACTGATTGATAAAGCGGTATGTGCCAGCCTGGGGCTTTCCCAGGATAGTGTATGACGCGCCTGACCCGGCAAGGAAATGACAGGAATTCCCTGATCTGTCTTTGCCCCACCTGCCGGGAAAACTTCGAGATCACAGGGAGTTATCGTATCCGGCGGGCAAATTACAAGCAGGCAGTAAAAGAAATCTGTACTTACTGTCAGATTCGTATGGGCTATGACTACTATGTAACGCCGGTATCGGAACGGGGGTGATGAAATGGATGAACTACTGCGGATTGACCCAGAGTTCGAGTCTAAAATTCCACCTCTGACTGAGGAAGAATACCAGCTGCTGGAAGAAAACATTCTCCAGGACGGCGTTGTGCTGAATCCGTTGATTGTCTGGAACAGCTACATCGTAGATGGTCATAATCGCTTTCGTATCATTCAAGCACATCCGGAAATCAAATACACGGTCTTTGAAAAGGAATTTCCAGATCGCTATGCAGCGATTGCCTGGATTTGCTGTAACCAGCTTGGTCGCCGAAATTTGACACCACAGCAGAAGAAATATTTGATTGGACAGCGGTATGAGGCGGAAAAACAAACAGCGAGTTTTCATGGAAATCAACACACTTTAGCTGATGAAAGTGGTGGTGGACAAAATGTCCACCACCAGAAAGTCGAAAAAACCGCAGAAAGAATTGCCCGCGAAAACAATACAAACGAGCGATATGTCCGCCGAGCTGAACAATATGCTATGGGGGTGGATGCTGCTGATGAGATAGAACCTGGAATTAAGAAAGAGTTACTTTCTGGTTCCATTAAGCCTACGGATACTGCTGTTGCAGCTATTGCCAAAGCTGACCCGGATGCTCGCCCTGCATTGGTTGAACAGCTACGTCAGCCAAAGCAGCTGCCAGATAAAGCACCCGCCCCAGTTCAAAAGCAAATACCGACAGAGATTGAGCCTTCATCAATCACTGATGATGAAGCTCAGCCAGAGGGAGAGCAGGAAGAATCTGAGCTTCCTACCCGCCCCATGACGGAAATCCAAAAAATCCTTGCGATTTCTTCCGGTATGGAAACTGCGGAAGAACTTGCTGATGAAAGCACTATGTTCTACGAACTGGAGGATGCGGTATCCACCATGATACGCCGATGTCTCCGCTGCTTTGAAAGCTATCCGGGACTTTTAAATAAGAAATCGTACCGCCGCAAGGTACTGAAAATATTCAAAGAAGCCATTCAATTCATTCACAAAATCGAACAGGAGGAACCAACATGAAGAACCTGATTAACTGCCCCTTTGACGAGATGATGATCTACAGCAAGAATCTGGAAGTCCCACGTAACGCTTACCAACGGGAATTGAATCCTAACCGTGTCCGCAAGATTGCGGCAGAGTTTGACGAGCATATCGCCAATGACCCGAAGGTCAGCTTCCGTGACGGTCACTACTATGTTTTTGACGGTCAGCACACTATTGCTGCCAGGAAGCTCCGCAACGGCGGTCAGGACTTGCCCATCCGCTGCAAAGTGTTCTATGGTCTCTCCGAACTGGATGAGGCTATTTTGTTTGCCCAGCAGACTGGCACTTCTGCTCAGCTCACCGCCGGTGCGAAATTGCGGGCGTTGATTTACGGCAATGACCCGGATGCGGTGGCCTTCCTGAAAGCTACGGAGGATGTGGGATTGCGACTAGACTACAACCAGGACAGAGGCAAGTACCGGATCGGCTGCGTTGGCACTGCCTACTCCATCTACAAAAAGGTGGGCGAAAAAATTTATAAGGAAGGAATGCAGCACATTGTCAATGCCTGGGACGGCACTCCGGATTCCCTGCGTTTTGAGATTCTGCTTGGCGTAGTATTTTTCGTTGATCTCTATCACGATGAATATAGCCCTAAGCGTCTGGTAGAGCAGCTGCGCCGGTACGATCCGCTTACCATTTACCGGGAAGGTCGTTCCCTCGGAGTAAATATGGCTGGGTACAAAAAGTATATGTACCAGGTCTATCGGATGTATAACGGAAGCAGCCGCCGCTATATGCTTCCCCTGAAATTCTGATGCCGGACGGATAAAGAAGACCGACCCGTAATAGGTATAGAATAACGAACCCCGGAAGGGAGGTCGCCGTGACTATTTTATTGAGCCGCATCATAAGATGGAAGGGGGAAATCTTGTGGCGTATCAATCCGTAGAGGAAATGAAAAACGTAGACCCTCGGACGGTTGACCGCTC
>OGQE01000693.1_pt1 | contig 37499 bp, 32 predicted proteins | sample 1553131 | NCBI WGS metagenome assembly OGQE01 (sample SAMEA2579929, study PRJEB22360) | human gut metagenome | biome: human gut; feature: human-associated habitat; material: faeces | place: Denmark | collected 2008/2010
CGGCACCGGAAGGTTAAGGCCGGTGGAAAATTGAAGTCCGTGACGGTCTGTCATGAGAAAGATGGAAAGTGGTACTGTTCCATCTCCTTTGAGTATCCAAAAACAGAACCGGCCTATCCGAAATCGTCTGCGGATATGAAGCACATCGGTCTGGATATGTCTGCCCCGCATCTGTATGTGGATTCCAATGGAGAGCTGGCAGACTTTGAGAAACCGTACAAGAAACTTCAGGAGAAGCTGGCACGGGAACAGCGGAAGCTTTCCCATAAACAGAAAGACTCGAAGAACTATGAGAAGCAGCGTCAGGTGGTCGCAAGGCTGCATGCGAAAATCAAGCATCAGCGTAAGGATCGCCTGCATAAACTTTCCGAACAGCTGACCAGGGAATACGACCTGATCAGCATCGAGGACCTGGATATGTCTGCTTTGAAACAGACACTCAATCTTGGAAAGTCCTATAGTGATAATGGATGGGGAATGTTCGTGACGATGCTCCTGTATAAAGGAAAGCGGAACGGCTGTTACATCATCAAGATAGATAAATGGTTTCCATCCAGTAAAACCTGCAGTGAGTGTGGATATGTCCATAAAGAACTGCAGCTTTCTGACCGGACCTATGTTTGTCCTGTCTGTGGAAATCTCATCGATCGGGATAAACAGGCAGCGATCAACATTGATCTGGAAGGGCTGCGGATCCTGTTATCTGCATAAAATAGAACGTTTGATAGAAAAACCGGTAGGGACGCCGGGGCTAGCCTTCATCACTACGGGGTTGGATGGTTGCAGTCATCCCATAATATGTCACCCGCGTATGTAGGAATCAAAAGAAGCCATGAAATTCCGCGAGGAGTTTTTGGCGGAAGCTCGGTAATTCAATTGCCGAGTAGTTCACAAGAAAGGACACTTCAATCTGGAGTGTCTTTTTCTTTGTGATAATTTCATATTTTTTATATCCCTAAGAAAGGAGAAAATTTAATGGCAAATAATAATTCAACATCTAATGTTCAAAGATGGTTTTTCGTTGCCGAGAAGCCCTCACTTATGAGGGAGGTCCAAAAATGTTATAGAAATCATCAAAAAGATATTATAAATAAAGTCGGTTCTATAGATTTTATTGCTTTGGCAGGTCATGTATGTGGAAGCTTTTTCCCAGATGATTATAAAAATCATCCGGAATGGTCTGGTAAATGGGATGAGATCGACTACCCAATTATTCCACAACAATGGGGGATTAAAGCTTTAGATGATAAGAGAAAAAAAGAAACTCTAAAAAAAATAAAATCTTTGGTCTCGGAATATGATGGCATTATTGTTGGTACAGATTCTGACACGGAAGGATATGGTATCTACTATCTGCTGGAGCATTATTTGAAAATTGAAAAGAAAAAAGCGCTACGATTTATTGAACATTCATTAACAGATAAAGAAATTTATGAGCAACTCTTATGTATGCGTGATTATCATACAGATCCGGTTCATAAGCATTTTACCGAATCATTTCTTATTCGTATGAGAACAGACTGGTTATTTGGAATGAATGTTACCAGGCTTATGACGAATAAATGTGGAGTGCTTATGAATACTGGCCGTGTAAAAGCAGCTACTACAAAACTTATTTATGATAATTCGATGGCAATTGATCACTTTGTATCACGAACATACTATTATTTGACTGCTGATTATGGTAATTTTAAAGCTTCTCAAATTGATAAGCATGGAAAGTACGTTGAATATGCCACTGCAGACGAAGTTAAGAAACAGAGTGTTCCATTAAATGGGAAGGTATTAAAAAAGGATGTGAAAGATGAGTATACAAACGCTCCTCAATTATATGATCTTTCTGCTATTCAGGTAGAAGCTGGACGATTGTATAAAATGTCACCTAAAGAAGTCCTGGCAACTATTCAGTCATTGTATGAGACACATAAGGTTATTTCGTATCCAAGAACGCAGTGCCGATATGTTTCTAGTGAAAAAGCAAAAGAGTTCCCAGATATGTTGAAAAAGTTACTGGTATTTCCTGAATTGAAGCCCTATGTAGAAAAAATCTCTGTAAATGACATTAAAAGAGTTCAGGCAGATAAACGAATAGTAAATGATAAGGAAGTTGAAAAGGAATCCCATGATGCGTTGCTTCCTACCGATAAAACTCCAGATCTAAGCAAGTTGTCTGAAATAGAACGCCAAATTTGCTTGCTGATTTATACTCGTTTGTTGGCTCAATTTCTTCCAAAGCTGAGGCAGCAGAAAACGAAATTATTTTTACAGCATGGAGATAAATTGTTTTATACGACAGGTAAAATGGTGATTGATGAGGGGTGGAGAAAATTGTATGGTTCCCTAAAAAATATTGAATTACCTCTTCTTACAGAAGGACAGCCGGTTACTGCAAAAGAAATTGTACCCGATGCTAAAAAAACAACTCCGCCAAAACGATACACTGATGCATCTATTGTAGATGCGATGACGAATATTGCAAATCAGATTAAAGATGACGCTCTAAGAAAGTCACTGTCAGAATCAAAAGGAATTGGTACATCAGCTACAAGGGCTCAGATTATTGATGAAATCATTAAGGCTGGGTATGTTGATGTAAAAAAGAAACAGCTTTATATTACGGAAAAGGGGAAACATTTGATTGAAAGCTTTCCTGGAATTGATCTATTTAAGCCGGAATTTTCAGCTGTTATGGATTATGATATGAAACTCATCCAGCGTGGTGAAAAAGATTATGACACGGTGTATGCAGATACTTTAAATAAATTACGTAAGACGTGCGAGCAAATAGAGCAGACAAAAGTTTCTGGTCCTGTATCGAAATATAAATGCCCTCGATGTCATTCTTATATGAAAGAAGTTTCATGGGGATATGTATGTGATGCGTGTGATATAAAAGTCCCGTTTAGCATAGGTGGGCACAAATTTACAGAATCAGAAATGAATATTCTCTTTGAAGGCGAGAAGACCAAGCCGATTACGTTAAAGAAGAAAGATGGGAACACTTTTGCAGCATCATTGATTTTAACAGCGGAACAGGGGGTTCAATTTGATTTTAGTTCCGGTGTATTATGCCCGTATTGTAAGAATGATATGCGTCATAACAAAGGTGGATATTTCTGCGATTGTGGTTTTAAAGTGTTCCAGACAATCTGTGGGAAATCGCTTACGGATGGTCAAATGAAAAGGCTTATAGCAAAAGGATCTCTTCCGGAAATGGATGGCTTTGAAAGCAAAGCTGGAAAGAAGTTTTCAGCAGGCCTTGAAATTAAAGAAAAAAAAGTAAATTTTGTTTTCCCTGAAAAAAGGAGCTGATTGTCAGCTCCTTTTTGAAAATGAAGAATATGCCATATTCATAGTGAAAAGTTATAAATCTTCTGTAACAGAAGAAATTTCGCTCAGAAAAGTTTCCAGTTGCTGCTCTAATAAAGCAGAAGAATTATCCTGCAGTTCTAAAGGTCTCAGGTCGCTATATCGATTGATTTTGCCAAATCGTTTTCTGAGCGTATCGTCCTGATTTAGTTTGCAGACAGCCTGGTTTAATTGAGATTTTACTCGTTTGATAGATTTACCGGACTGTTTGGCAACAAGGTCGTAAGGTTTTTCTTTCTTTCCGTCCGGATTGATTCGACGTGCAAGAAGTTCTGCTTCCTCTGGTGTAGTACATCTTTGGATTGCGTCATATAAGATGTTGTTTGCTTCCTGCAATTCGATCGCCTCTTCTGGTGTCGGTATTTTGGACTGAATATATCCGGCGTCTTCCAAATTAGCTTTTTGAGCATTATGAGCATAGTAGATGGTACTTTTAACAACTTTGTAAGAAAGATTTGTCTGTGTTGCAATCATTTCGATTGTCCAATGAATTCCCCTTTTTTCATATTCATTGATAACACGGTTGATCTTTCTTGCATTTGACGCATCGTGTTGTGTAAGCTGCTGCTTGTAATCCCGGATATGCTGCGAAATAACCTGTTTGAAATAAGGTGTAAAAAAAGTTGTTGGTGTTGTTTTTAATGGATCATAGTTATGTAACTGTTCCAGAAAAATTACACACATACTTTGTTCGATATCCGAATCATCAGTCGCATCATGTGGGTAAGAACTCATCATCTGGTGAAGCTTACTTCTGGCATATTTGACAATGGTTTGCCACATCTTCATTTTCAAGTCGGAAATTTCCTGATTTTGTTTGAAGGTTCTCTCCTCAGCAGGAATCATTTCCAATTTCTTCATGGAATTTAACCATGCGCAGAATAAAATCTGCTCTTTTGTGTAGTTCTGAGAAGGCGTCTCAGCTACACTGTCTTTTACTTCAGACATTTTTTTACCTCCTTGTGTCGTCTTAAATATTTCACTATTTATATACCACATATTAAAAAAACTTGTATTTTCTAGGGCGTAAAAAAAGGCATATTCTTCCTAAATGAAAATGAAATTTTTTTGAAAAATTATTTCATATTTTTATAAAAGAGAGGAGGTAGGACTTTTGATAAAAAGAAAACTTCGAAACATAATTATATTAAGTTTAGTTACAGTGATTTTTTCTTCACAGATTGTATATGCGGATGATAGCTTTGAAGGATGGACAGAAGATAATAAGTTGGATGCATGGGATGTGTACTGTACAACAGAATGGACGGAGATTCAGGATCAATTGATGCTTGATCAGCTTGAAGGATCTATGGAAGCTGTAAATATTTCGAATGGTGTAAGGCAACTAGAAAATCAAGTAGTCAAGGTTTTGAAAGAAGTAGACGGTGGCACATACTCTGCTGCAAAATATAAAGAGCTTGTGTTGGCTATGATTCAGGTCCTTTCTGATGGAAAGCCAAAGGCTGATGATCCATGTAATATTAAAGAATATATTGATGGAAACGTAGAGGATATGACTGCAGAAAAATCAATAAGAAAATTAGTAACACGTTTATTTGCGGCGGAAAAAGCACATCAAAGTCAGCCTACAACAGCAAGCATCTACAAGATCGATAATGCACTGGAGTCTGTGATTCAGGGTGTTATGTACGGGTCTAATTATAGCAGGCAGACGGATCAATATACCAGGGAAAATTCACAGCAATGGTATGATGAGCATCAATCAACATGGAAAAATATGAATTGCAAACCTGCCGTCGCATTTGCAGAGGCTGTAGCAAGTTATTATAAAACAACATCTGTATCCGGTGGAGGTATTACTTACTCAGGAAAAGTTACTGCAACAATGCAGAAAATAGCGGATAATGCAAAGAATGGAATTAGTACACAACCTTGTTCAGCGGGATGGTGCGCAGCCTGGGTATCAGGAGTATATCAGGCGTCAGGACTTCCGTATGTCGGTGGAAATGCGATTGATATGTGGAACAACTTCAAAAATACAGGTTCGACTGATAAAGCAAATATTCCACCGGGAGCAATCGTGGTTGGAAGTGGTGCTGGATCAGATGGCGCAATATATGGACATGTTGGAATTTACTTAGGAAATAACATGGTTGCACAGAATATTGGGCGTCATGATGTGTGTTCGCTCGAACGATGGATTAGTCAGCAGACCGCAACCTGTCAGGGACATCATGGATGGATTGGATGGGTATATCCTTATGGATTTGAACAATAATTAGAAAAAGGGAGGGGATTCCTCTCTTTTTCTTCTGCAAAAATACGTATATTTTATAAATGTGTATAATGTATCTAAAAATATAAGTTTGGAAGAGGTGAGTTTAGATGGTAGCAGAAAAAGAAGAAGTAAAAATAACGGGTACTGTAAAAAAAATTAGGTTTAAAAATGAAGATAACGGATTTACAATATTCTCTTTTGAAGAAGAAAATACAGAAAATATTTATTCTGTTACCGGGACTTTTTTTAAACTTGAAGAAAATGATGCAGTAACATTAAGCGGAGTTTTTACGAACCATCCAAAGTTTGGGCAACAATTTAAAGCAAGTCACTATGAGCTATATATTCCAAAGGATATGAATGCTCTGCGTGGCTATTTATCAAATGGACTTGTAAAGGGAATTGGTCCTGTACTTGCTGATCGGTTAATTGAAAAATTCGGGTCGGATACTTTTGATGTTTTATCTAACCATCCGGAAAAATTAAGAGAGATTGAAGGAATAGGGAAAAGAAAAGCTAATCTTATATGTAAAAGGATGGAAGAAAGAACAGAAATGCAGAACGCTATGATTTTTCTTTCAAATTATGGAATTACGCAGGGTTTAGGAACTAAAATATATCGGTTTTATAAAGACAGAATGTATGAAATCTTGCAAACAAACCCGTATAAAATGATAGAAGATTTAAAAGGTGTTGGTTTTAAAACTGCAGATGATATCGCCTTGAAAAATGGAATTTCTAAATGTTCTGTATTTCGCCTCAATGCTGGAATTGTAAGTTTACTTGATCAGGCAAAAGGATCAGGTAGCATTTGCTATCCGTATGCAAAGCTGGTAAAGGAATCATCGAAAACGCTGGATGTAGAAGAAGACAAGATCTGTAATCGCATTCATCAGATGCTAGATGCCGAAGTATTAGTTTCTGTAAAAGCAGAAAAAGAAACATATATTTATAAAAAATCAGATTACAAGATAGAAATTGATACTGCAATGCGGGTTGCTTCATTATGCAAAAAAATGCCTCATAAAGAGGTAAATCTATCCGATAAGAAATTGGATCGTACACAGCAAGGCGCAGTACAAATTGCAGTTGATAATGGTTTTATGGTTCTTACCGGTGGCCCTGGAACCGGTAAAACAACTACAACAAATCTTATTATTGATTACTTTATTAAGAACCGATATAAAGTTTCTCTCGCGGCGCCTACTGGAAGAGCTGCAAAAAGAATGCAGGAAGCCACAGGGAAACCGGCATCAACGATTCATCGCCTGTTGGAAGTCGGTCCGGATGGGTTTGCAAAAAATGAAGATGATCCACTGGAATGCCAGGTCTTGATCATAGATGAAATATCAATGATAGACCTGTATTTAATGCATTCCCTCCTCTTAGCAATTAAATCTGGAACAAGAGTGATATTGGTTGGGGATAAGAATCAGTTGCCAAGCGTTGGTCCTGGAAATGTATTAAGTGATATCATTAATTCCGGCATTTGTCCAGTCGTTGAGTTAAAAAAGATATACCGGCAGGCTGAGGGAAGTTATATAATTGGAAATTCACATCATATTTTGAATAACGAACCTTTGGAATTGAAGGGAAGCAAAGATTTCTTTTTCAAACAGGAGGAAGATCCGGAAAAAATTCTGCAGCATGTATTACATTATACGGTTGATTCACTTCCTGGGTTTACAGGCGAATCAGAAATACAAGTATTATCTCCAATTAAGCAGCGACTCCTTGGAGTTGAAAATTTAAATAAAGAGCTTCAAAATAAGATTAATCCATATAATCAGGATGTTTTAGGATTCCGTGTAAATGATAAAGTAATACAGCTGCGAAATGACTATTCAAGAGAAAGAACATTTGATAACGGAAAAATTGTAGTTGGTGTTTTTAATGGAGATATGGGACGAATTATTAAGATTGACAAAGAAAATGAATACATTTATGTTCGGTTTGAGGATGGCAGTGTTGTTAAATATGAGTTTGATGAGAGAGAAAATCTGGCATTAGCATATGCATTAACTATACATAAATCTCAGGGATCAGAGTATCCGGTGGTAGTAATTCCTATTTATGATTTTATCCCTATGCTGACGACTCGAAATTTAATTTATACTGGAGTTACAAGAGCAAAAAAAGCGATTCTTTTGATTGGCAGCTATAAAAAGATGCAGTTAATCATCCGAAATATGAACCAGAACAAAAGATATTCGAATCTCAAGGATGAGTTAAATAAGCTACAGAAAGGTGAAAAATAATGCTTGTATGGAAAAAGAAGAAAGTAATATTGGGCTATGACTTTGTGCTTGAGAAAAGGGAAAAAGGGATGAAACCGAAGAAATTGGTTTGTTTATTCCGGGATGCATCCGGTTCATGGAGAACAACTTCAGAAGCGCTCGGAACTTATTGGACATATTTCGCTGATAGTACCGTGTCAGAAAATAATGCAAAACAAATGGTTGAGCAGTTGGCATGAAAAATGTATTAAGTTTTGTTTCATTAAAAAAAGACCCCAGGTCCGAAGATCACTGAGGTACGTTCAATAATATTATAATAGCATATATCCTTTATTTCAAGAAAAAAATAGAGTCGAATCGTATTAACTCATATAGCATTAGTATTTCATATAGAGTTGTAATTATCGGAAATTTATTTCACTAGAGTTGTAAATTCTTCTCTTTTTTATTATATCATTTTCTTATTTCATTTCAAGCGTGCATGCAAAAAATAGAGCCGAAACATCTCTGTCTCGACTCTATCCTCTTTAAATGCTGATTATCTGGTTCTATTTCAACTATAGTTGTAAATAAATATACTTATTATTTTATCTTATTTCAACTATAGTTGTCTTATTTCAATTAGAGTTGTAAAATTACAAAAAAATTATAGCTCTACATCAGATGGCAAATTCTGTCTTTTATCTCTTGTGTACGTCCCTGGTTCCAGAACTGAGTTCCTATATAACCGCAGGTTCTTCTGGCAACAGATAATTTGTTTTGATCACGGTTTCCGCAATTCGGGCACTCCCAAACAAGTTTACCTGATTCGTCTTCAACAATTTGGATTTCTCCATCGAATCCACAGCATTCGCAATAGTCGCTCTTTGTATTGATTTCTGCATACATAATGTTTTCATACATGTACTGGACAACAGAAATAAGTGCTGGAATATTATGCTGCATGTTTGGAACTTCGATGTAACTGATAGCTCCACCAGGAGATAACTTCTGAAATTCAGATTCAAATTTTAATTTGGTGAATGCGTCAATCTTTTCCGTAACATGTACATGATAGCTGTTGGTAATATAGTTTTTATCTGTAACTCCCGGAATGATCCCGAAACGTTTCTGTAAACGTTTTGCAAATTTATATGTCGTTGATTCCATTGGCGTTCCATACAGAGAATAACTGATGTTCTCTGCCTTTTTCCATTCCTGACACTTATCATTCAAATGCTGCATAACAGCAAGTGCAAATGGTTTCGCATCCGGATCCGTATGTGATTTTCCAGTCATACGGACGCACATCTCATAAAGCCCTGCGTAACCCAAAGAAATTGTTGAATAACCGTTGTAGAGCAGCTTATCAATTTTTTCTCCTTTTTCAAGCCTTGCAAGAGCTCCATGCTGCCAAAGAATAGGGGCGACATCTGATACAGTCCCTTTGAGTCGTTCATGTCTGCATCTAAGAGCCCTGTGACACAGTTCCAATCTTTCATCAAGAATTTCCCAGAACTTATCCATGTCTCCATTAGAAGAGCAGGCTACATCAACCAGATTGATTGTTACTACGCCCTGATTAAATCGACCATAGAATTTATGGGTTCCATCAGTATTCCGCTGAGAATCTTCCACTGTAAGAAATGATCGGCATCCCATGCATGGATAGATATCACCATTTTTAAGTTCACGCATGACTTTTGCGGAAATATAATCCGGAACCATTCGTTTTGCAGAGCACTTTACAGCTTTTAATGTAAGATACCAGTATTTTGATCCCTCTGAAATATTATCTTCATCCAGGACATAGATCAGTTTTGGAAAAGCAGGAGTAATCCAGACTCCTTTTTCGTTTTTTACACCCTGCATTCTTTGACGGATGACTTCTTCGATAATAAGGGCAAGATCATCTCTCTGTCTTCCGGCAGGTACTTCATCGAGATACATGAACATGGTTACAAATGGAGCCTGACCATTACAGGTCATTAATGTAATCAATTGATACTGGATTGTCTGAATTCCACTCTTAACTTCCTCTTTAAGTCGTTTTTCAACGACTCTGCGAATAATTTTGTCATCCAGAGCCTCACCACATTCCTTCCGCTCTTCAATAACTTTTTTGCGGATTTTCTGTCTGCTTACCTCAACAAACGGTGCTAAATGTGAAAGCGTAAAGGTCTGACCACCATATTGATTACTTGCAACTTGCGCTACAATCTGTGTTGTGATGTTGCATGCAGTGTAAAAACTATGTGGTTTCTCAATCATTGTTCCGCTGATCACTGTACCATTTTGAAGCATATCTTCAAGATTGATTAAATCACAGTTATGTTCATGTTGACAAAAATAATCCATGTCATGGAAATGGATAATCCCTTCATCATGCGCTTTCACGATATCCTCCGGAATTAAAATTCTCCTTGCAAGATCTTTGCTGACTTCTCCAGCCATGTAATCTCTCTGTGTCGAATTGATAACAGGATTTTTATTCGAGTTTTCCTGTTTAATTTCTTCGTTTTCCTGCTCGATCAATGCAAGAATTGCATCATCTGTTGTATTTGCTTTTCTTGCAAGTTCACGCCGGTAACGGTATCTTACATATTTCTGCGCAACTTCATAACCACGCATTTCCATAATTGCCGTTTCAACAAGATCCTGAACTTCTTCAACTGATGGAATATGTGGAAGTTTTTCACACTGCTTTGTGACCGTATCGGCAATCGCCTGTATCTGGAATTCATTCAACTGATGAATTTTCGATACCTCTGCATTTGCTTTGGCTACAGCTTTTGCAATCTTGCTGCCATTAAATAAAACTTCTCGTCCATCTCTTTTGATAATCTTCATGTTATTTCCTCCTTTTATGATTTGTGAATTTCAAAAACAATATGGTGCAAAAATTGAATTTGGATTACATAGCTTTTGAGAATTTGAAATACCAAATTCTATATAGACATGAAAATGTCTAAATAAATATGGAAGGAGGAGATAAGATGGCAAGTGATGTAGAACGTAATGTGAATATGCTTTTTAAAACAGCTGATTTACAAATCAAAACAGTAACTACAGTCATGTCTGTTGTAAAGGATCTTTTTGAATATCTCAGTAAAGATAATGATGTTCGGATGCTGAAAAAGGAATTGAATGAAAAAAATAGGGAACTTCAATTTTTTGTATGCAAACCAGAATATATGAAAGACCTTGCAACTCGTCTGGAACAGATTGGAATTCCACATGTTGTATCTGCCAGTGCATCTCTGGATGGAGCGGGTATTATACTGTTTTCATCAAAACACAGAGAAGAAATCGAAAAAATTCTTGCAGAATTTCGTGCAGAGCATAGCCGTGGTGGGCTTACAACGAAAGATGTTGTATGCGGTAAGGCTGAAAATGGTACGGCTCAGATTGAGCATCTGGATCATTATGAAGCCGCTATCATGATTGAACAGGCTAAAGCCCAGGGAATCAATGTTGCGTTAGATAGTAATGGTAAGGATGATTTCAATATTATTTTTGATCAAAATGATAAGGCTGTCATGGATAATATCCGTATGACTACCGCAATTCAGAAATGCAGCGGACCAGCATATGAAGCTTTGAAAAAACAGATTGATTACGAGGATGCTGTATCTATGGAGCAAGCTAAGGATGCAGCTTCATATAATAAAAATCAGGCATATTATCTCACCGATATCAATGGAACTGTAATGAGAGTTACGGCTGATAAAGTGACTTATCAGGAAAAAGGTGGAAAAGAAATTATCATTGACTCAGATGATTTTCAGAGGGATTCAAAGATTATGAGTCTTGTTGGAGCTATGAATTGTCCGACAAAATTAACTGAAGAGGATTATTCAAAATATGAAAAGCTTTCTGAAAAAGAGAAAAAAGATTATCTGATCGCTGTTGATAAGGAAAATGGAAGACCACAGTTATCTCAGGCGGAATATGAAGCAATTCGAAAAATGGAAGATTCTAGGATATTGTATGAGCAAAAACTTGCACAAGATAATCCGGAACAGGAAATTTATCAGTATTCATATTTGAATAATGAAATGCGTATGGAGACATTCGCAGAGTTTGAGAAAATCAATCAGGAAGCAGTGCATGATCGACCGGCTTTGGATAACTCTGACATTGAGCTTCTGGATGATGCGAGAAGTCAGTATCGAGGTTATGCCGAAAAACAGTCTGAATTAAGCTATGAACAGCAAGAATATGCAGATGCGGTACTTGAAAATGATTTTGACAGACTTGAAAAAGAATTTGATATGGATGACAGATGGCAAAAGATCATCAATGACAGGAATGCAAACTTTATCCCGGATGATTTGGAAGATCCGGAAAGTTTGGATTCATTTAAAGATTAGGAGGCATAATTATGGCAAAAAAGTTTAATTTTGCATCAGAAAAAGAATTAGAAGATTATCTGAATTCTTTTAAGGATGCAAATTCAAAAGATATTATTTTAGGTGAAAAAATGCGACGCCCAATTGAGGCCAGAAAGGTAAAAGGCAATAATAATGTCCTTGTTATTGGTACGGATGAGAACGTGGACAGATGTGGCTCATTTATCAATCCCAATATTTTGCAGATGAATAGCAGCTATGTAGTAATGGATCCATATGGGGAATCTTATGTTGCATTACATCAAGTATTGGAAAACCATGGATACAAGGTAAAAGTTTTCAACCTTGATGATATAGATCATTCGTTGAAATATAATCCATTACAGTATATTCGTGATGACCGAGATATTAATGCTGTCATTGATTGCCTTATGAGTAATACTTCAAATGGAAGACTGGGAGATGAACCATTCTGGGAAAAAGCTGAAAGGCTTTTTTATATGGCGTTTTTTTACTATATGAAAGATTATTGTACAGATGCAAATAAAAAGAATCTTGCAAGTATCGTAGATTTGGTAGCTGCATCTGAACGCAGCTCTAAAAGTGCAGACAGTAAATCCGGGTTGGATGATTTATTTGAGTCTTTACCGCATGAATCAGCTGCCTGGAGAACTTTTATGGCATTCAAACAGGCTGCTGGAAAAACATTAAAACCAGTCCTTGCGTCAACTACAGTAAGAATGCAGGCTTTTCTTCATCCTAAATTTGCTCAATTTACACAAAATGATCAGTTAGAACTTGAGAATATTGGTTGCGAAAAAACTGCCTTGTTTATTATTCCACCACATCGCTGCGGTGATCGTGCATTCTTAATTCCGATGCTTTATACACAGATGATTGACACTTTACATTATGTAAGTTTTGAACAGGCAAAAGCTGGTAAAGCGACCAAAAGATTAGATGCTCCGGTTCAATTCCTTATGAATGGAATTGAAAATTGTGGTATTATTAGTGATTTTCCTGAAATGCTTTCAACATTACGTATTCCTGGAATGTCTGCAATGGTTTTTACCGATAATGTAGACAGGATCAAATCCCTGTATAAGGATAAGTGGAATATATTGACTGGAAACTGTTCAACAATCATATTTGCGGATCATTCAGATCTTAGCACTGTTGAATATCTTACAGAGTTATTAAACAGAGAAAATTGTTTATGTAAGAAACCGGAAAAGAAGATGTCTGATTGTATGGATGACTTTTCCGAAAATATGGAAATTGTAATTACCCATGCAATGAAGCCGATTTTGGATGAAAAATATCACTACGAAAAACATTCCCTTTATAATTCGGTTGTAAAATTTGAGTAACATAAGTAGTTAAAAATATCTTGTGTGATTGTTTAAATTCTTCTACTATACAAAAACCTAAAATGACTCCTTGGCAAACAGACTTGCTGAGGAGTCATTAAAACAATCTCTATAAGATGATGAGGAGGAAAATTATGGCATTAACAGAAGAACAGAGACAAGAAAATAAAAAATCTATGACGCTATATATGAGCGTTGTGTTCGGATGTTTGTTTTCTTATATATTTGGATATACTGGTTCCATGATGCAAGAAGAAGCACAAGGTATAGGTGCAGCAATCGGAACAGTGATATCTTCTTTGACAGAAAAAAAGATATTATACCCAATGAATGGATTAGCCATGTTAGGGATAGGTATTGGATTGATCACAATCTTTCCAATTTACTTTTTTTTAAAAATAGATACAGAAAAAAACAATTCTTATAAAGCAGATGAAGTTGCCGGAACCGGTGGTTTTATGTCGAAGAAAGAATTGCAGGAATATAAAGATACATATATCAAGCCTGATCCACCAAAACCGGAGGAACGAGACTGGGAGTCACCAAATATCATTATGGGAAATACCATGAGGAGACCGGTTAATTCCAGAATGATGAAAGGAAACAACAATGTATTAATTGTTGGCTCTGCAGGTACTGGTAAATCAAGATTTTATATCAAGCCAAATGTGCTTCAGATGAACAGTAGTTACGTAATTACAGATCCATCTGGTGAAATCGTGTATTCTCTCGGAAAGGTTTTACAGGACCATGGATACAAAATTAAAATATTTAATATTTCTGACATGAAACATTCCAATTGTTATAATCCGCTTCATTATATTCGAGATGAAGCAGGTGTCAACTCTGTAATTGACTGCTTTATCAACAATACAACCAACGGAAAAGATGGAGAAGATTTCTGGGTAAAAGCGGAAAAATTGCTGTATTCGGCTTGCATCTATTATCTCAGAGATTTCTGTACCGATGAAAGTAAAAAGAATTTTGCACATATCCTTAATATGGTGAATGCTTCAGCTGTAGATGAAAATAATCCGAATGCGAAATCACCATTGGATGATTTATTTGAAGCATTACCACAAAGTTCAACGGCGTGGAAGACCTACAAGGCGTTCAAACAGGCTGCCGGAAAAACTTTGAAATCTATTATTATTTCCTGTGTGACAAGATTACAACCTTTCTTCACGGCTCAGGTAGTAAATCTTACACAGCAGGATCAATTGGAACTTGAAAAAATGGGAGATGAAAAAACAGCTTTGTTTATCATAACCCCACAAGCAGATCGTACTTATTCGTTCCTTGCATCAATGTTATATTCTCAATTATTCGAGACATTGTATCATGTAGGAGAGCAACAGAAAGCAAATGGTGGATCGGAACAGTTAAAAGTGCCGGTGCGCTGTATGATGGATGAGTTCGCTAACAGTGTGACACGTTCTACGCCTAAAACGGTGGGAATAACCGACAAAAGCGTAGCCTAAAGTCACAAACTATTAAATAAATGTGGTTTTAGAGAACTGCATAACTGAAATCTCAAATGACGGGGTAACGCCCTGAAGGGGATTCACTAATACTCCGAATAGCGTCAGCCGAATACAGACGGTTGGGGTTATAAGCTCGGGGAAGTCGTGCGAAGCACACCCTAACGCTTAATGGCGAGGAAAGATTCGTAGAGGTACGGGTTGTGTGTGACAGTGCGGGTGGGGTTGCCATATGGTTAGAATGACCAAAAAGGCGGTCTGACAAAGATTCCGAATGTACGGTTCTAAACGAATGGCTTGCAGAAATGCAAGTGTACCAATGGGTACGCAAGCGGGGCAAAGTAAAAGTTGTTAGTATGAAATGCCCTCTGTGTTTATAGGACACAGGTATCTTGAGGGATTCGCTCGAAGATAATGCTTGCAGGGCTAAAGGAACGACCTAAGTGGCAACAATCCTAAGTTATGCGGAACGTGGAAAGCAGCCAATACGGGAGCTGACTGTATCAGCGGAAAAAGTACCGTAGTTGTATCGAAAAGGAAAGGGATTGAAAGAGCCTTTCTATAATAAGTGCATTAGTGGCTGTGAGAGTAGAGGCACAGTACCTGTGAAGCCGTGACAATAAGCGGTGGAGGGATAGCCTCAAGCCGATACTAAGATTTTCTTTCATGCCTATATAGTAATCACCAAAATGGAGATTTTCATAGCTGTCGTGGTGCGACTAAGAAAAAATCATTCTCCGATAAGGAGCTGGTTACTATGGCAAAACGAATTGTAAACAAAGCAGAGCGAAATGCAGAAAGGTATGACGCTAAAGAAACAGGCTACCGATTATTTGAGGACAGCCAGAATGGAAAGACATTTGACAGGCTCATGCCGTTGATTGTGTCAGAGCAGAATATCATACTTGCATATCGAAATATCTGTAAAAACAGTGGGAGCAAAACTCCCGGCACAGATGGGAAAACGATTGTAGAGATACAGTCACTGCCCATTGAATCGGTCATTAAAACCGTCAGAAATAAGTTGAACTATTATCAGCCAAAAAAGGTTAAGCGAGTTGAAATCCCGAAAGACAACGGGAAAACCCGCCCATTAGGGATTCCGAGTATTTGGGACAGACTGATACAACAGTGTATCTTACAGATACTGGAGCCGATTTGTGAAGCGAAATTTCATGAGCGGAACAATGGTTTCAGACCATATCGGTCAACGCAGAATGCAATCGCCCAATGCTATAAAATGGCACAGTTGCAGAATCTGCACTTTGTAGTAGATGTAGACATTGTTGGCTTCTTTGATAATATCGACCACAGTAAGTTGATTCGGCAGTTGTGGGGAATCGGCATACAGGACAGAAAGCTGATTACGATAATCAAGCAGATGCTGAAAGCGGAAATCCTGTTCAATGACATTATAATCACTCCCGAAACAGGTACACCACAGGGGGGATTCTATCCCCACTTCTTGCAAATGTTGTATTGAATGAACTGGACTGGTGGATTGCCAGTCAGTGGGAAATGTTCAAAATCAAAGAGGGTAAAACAGGTTTAGAGTTTAACAAGACTGATAAAGAGGGAAACGTCCTCACAGTAGACAGAACGCAGAAATGGAATAAGCTGAGAGCAAAAACCGATTTGAAAGAAATGTATATCGTAAGGTATGCAGATGATTTTAAGCTATTCTGTCGGGATTATGCAACGGCGAGAAAGGTAATGTGTGCCACAAAACTCTGGTTGGCAGAAAATCTGCATTTACAGACCAGTGAAGAAAAGTCGGGTATCACAAACTTGCGGAAGAATTACACTACTTTCCTCGGTATCAAATTTAAGGTTGTATCGAAAGGCAGTAAGTGGGTAATACGTTCCCACATGGCAGATAAGAGTAAAGCAAAGGTCATTAAAAAGCTAAGTGACGTTTGGAAATATATAAAGAATCCGAGCAAACAAAGCGAGATAGACCGAAATATAAGTCTTTATAATGCAATGGTTATGGGAATGCACAACTATTACTGTATGGCAACTATGGTATCAGCAGACTTTGCGGAAATCGCCTTTAAGGTAACGGGAAAAAGTAACGGCATGAATCATAATAACCGCTGTTACCCCATAGAACGTCAAGGCGAGATAACCAGCAAGTTTATTCAGGAAAAGTATGGAAAGTCTAAGCAGTTCCGATGGATAAAGGGAAGAATGATTATCCCTGTTGGATATGTGGCTTATGAATACCCCAAATATAAAAGGCGTGAAGTCAATAAATATGTGAGGAAGTATTCAGACATCGAAAACTGTATCAGCTACGATGTTATGAAATACATGATGGAAAATGCACATCTCTACCCTACGTTGGAGATGGCAGACAACGCTCTTTCGAGATATATCGCACAAAAAGGCAAATGTGCGGTAACGCACAATGCCCTGTCAATATCAGATATGGTATGTGTGCATATCAAACCATGTAAGGGAGAGCGAAACGACACTTACAGGAATTTGATTATCCTGTCAAAAGAGGTGTCAGAACTGATTGGAGCAACGAATCCTGTAAAAATTGGAAAGTTGCTTACAGACTTACAGTTGACCGAAGAAATGAAAGATAAAATCAATAAACTCCGAAAACACAGAGAGTTGGAGGAAATACAATTCGAGGACTATATAGGCACTAAAAAGTAATCTTAGTCGGTGGAACGCCGTGTGATGGGAAACTATCACGCACGGTGTGGAGCGGGGGAAAAGCCCGAGGTGGAAACACCAGAGGCTTACCTATCGCTATTTGGAACTGTTCCGGAATTTCCATCAAAACTATCCACTATGCGTAAGTACAATATTTCAGCAACGATTGTATTACAGGATATTGCTCAGATAGAAACAATGTATCAGGATGATTGGAAAACATTGGTAGGAAACTGTTCCACGATTATTTTCCTTGGCTCGTCAGAACCAAATACTTTAAAATATTTTTCAGAAATGCTTGGAAAGAAGACGATTACAAGCAAGAGCAGAAATGTATCCGGCAAGGGAGGAAGTAAAGGTTTCCAACAGACCGGAAGAGAAGTTATGACTGCAGACGAACTTGGAAGAATGGATTCCAATTATGAAATTGTTTGTACTTTCGCGCTTCGTCCTGTATTTGATGAAAAGTATCATTACGAGAAACATCCACTTTATAATCAGACAGCAGATGTAAAAGAAAAGGAAGAGGAAAGATGTTTCCTGTACAGAAATATGGCAACCTATGATAACAGCAAACCAATGCATATCAATAGTATGCTGAAAGCGAAAGCTGAAAGCGCAAGACTTTTAAAAGAAAAAGATGTTACGGATCCTATTTCGGCAACAGATTTCAGCTTAAGTGGAAGCAAATCAGAGGTATATGATAATTTTAAAATTGAAAGATCTAAACGTGCGAAAGCTGAACACTATATGATTGAGGAATGCACGGAACTCGCTATAAGGAGCACGGATCCGGTATGCGTTATCAAAACTAAAAGCGTTCCTGTTTCAGATCTTATCAATATTGCAAGAAGAGTTGCGCTATCAACTGGAAAAGACAGAATCATTATGTTTACAGAGCTTGCCGATGAAAAGAATTTAATTGGTATAGGTCTTGATTTCAAAGAAGAAAAGCTGTCTGAAAGTATGACAAACAAATATAGTATGATGCTTGAAACTGGTGTATCAGAAGATTACCCTGACATTAAACAGGTTGTTTTGACAAAAATCAGTCGTAATGAAAATGTATTTTTAAATTACAAGGTTGAGGTAAACAGTATGTACGCCCCGAAAGAAGAAGTATATCAGGAAAAAAACTTGAACAATAACACTTCGGAAGGTGCAAATGATACAGCCATGGATATTGTAAAAGAGCCAGAAATGACAGCTAATCTTGTTGAGGAAATGATGGATTTAGTCTGATTTTGGAACCAGGTTCCAAAAATGGTCAAAAGGAGAGCAGCGGAATAAACCCGTTGCTCTTTTTTACCTATAAATGTTTTTCTGTTCTTCTAATTCTTTTGCATGCTGCAAGATGGATCGTAATTCAAGGGCTCTTTCAGGATCATGTTCTGCAAGTATTTCAACCCTTTTTTGAAAAGTGTCGTAAAATGCAATTTTCTTTGCAATTATATCCGCATCCCCTAATTTATCAATTTCGTCATGTAATATATTATGCTCTTGCCTTAATAATGACACTTCTTTTTGAAGCTGTGTTTTTTGAGACTGAATTTTTGTTACCTGAACAGAAGCCTCTTTTTTTGATAATTCAGCCTCCCTTCTTATCATTTCCCTTTGCGATACCCTTTCCTCCGCAAGTCTTCTCCTATGAGCAGATTCTTCTATATCCCGCTTCCTTTTTGCTGCGAGTTGTAAAGTTTCCAGATTATCAAAGATCCGCTCCTTATACAAGTCGGCTGTTTCTTCCGGCATAGGTTCAGGCAATTTTTTTGCATTGTTTAAATCAGCGTAATATTTTTTGATATCTCTGTGCTTTGCCTGTCCACCTTCTAGTCCGCGTTCTAGGCCAAACTCTTTCATTTCATTTGCGTAAGATGTTTGAAGGTCTGTCATCGCTCTCCAGCCATTTGTAAATCTACTAGCATTCAATTTTCCGCGTTCATCAATTGGAGTGACGATTGCGTGGCAATGTACATTCCCTGGTTCATCGGCGTGATATACAACACTAAGCACATTTGATTTCCCATCAGGAGATTTATCGAATGTATTTTTTAGCCATTGTATATTTTTCTTTTTCCATGATTCTATATCAATGTTGTCTTCTCTTGAATAAGTTAAAACAATTTCATATGCAAGTACGCCTCCTTTGCGAATTGCATGATCCTTATAGTAAGGAATAGAATCCAGTCTTTTTTGAAAAGCTTCAGCGTAACCCAGTTGTTTTTTTGTAAAATTGGATATAGGAAGATGTACAAGTTCCTCATTGTTTTTTGAAAGTCTTGGGTCGGCGTTATCGACCTGAATTTTTCTATAGTTGTGATTATATTTTGCTGTAAGTTCTCCGAGCGAATGAATTTTATCAATCGTCATAAAACAATATCCCATAAGTATTTCACCGTCTCTTTCTTGATTTTATTTATTGTTAAAAAGAATATGAAGAATTTCAAAAATTCAAATTCCGTAATAAGTTATACGGAATTTATTTTAATCAGGTAAAAGAAATACAATATAAAATTAACATTAATTTGCAGAGCAGATAATCAATGTATCAATAAATAGTAATCAGGTGAATAAAAAATAACTGTTTAGACATCGCATTAAGGCGCTGAATGCTGCTGTATTTATTCTTCATATCGCTATAAATCTCCGTAAGTTTATATCCAATTATTTTCTTAAACATAGGCGCTTAGTCCTGTGGCGATAATGTGATAGCAGAATGATAGGGCAGGAGCCACTATAGGTTGATATCTGCTCCTATGCGGTTATTTCCTCAGATACATAAGGCGAATAAATAAAAACGCATATATAAATGGTGTAAAAATGCTAATGTCTCCATATATAAGTGAGTATATGGCAAAAGCAAAAACAGGCTAAGAATGGCAGAAATCCGGTAAATTCTGATGTTCTGTAAAGCTTACCCGTATATATGTGAGTAATAAAGCGAAATACTCATATATAAGTGGAAAAATACTTAACATATGTAAATTATTGGGAGAGAATAGAATAAGTACGCCACATACACTACAAACCGCATATTAAATGCCGTTTATCTATTGTAATAGAGCGTATAGCTAATGGATATATAAAATACTCATATAATAATGAGTTAACTATGACTTATAAGGATTGGTAATATAGGTGGTGAAGGTAAATACTCAACTATAAATGGTGTAAAACCGTCTGAAAAAAAATAGCGATAATCCTCTCCTGGTATAATTGTAGCAAAGTGAATATACCAAAGGAGGCATGGATTATGTTTGAAAAATGGAGAAAAAAAAGAAAAAAAAAGAATATGAAAAAACAAGCTGCTGTTTTGAGTAAATTATGTGATGCGGAAGATCCAGATCTTGATGCAATTATTATGGAGTCGGACAAGATGATCCAGATGCTATCGAGTCGGTAAGAAAGAACAGTACAATCATTCATATTAAATTAAGCTAAACCATCTGTATGTATTAAATGATGTTCGCACATATGAAAAATACCCATATATATTGGTGTATAAGTAAGGAGGGTACATAATGTCGTATGCAGACAAACTGCTGGAAGTGAAAGCGAAAAATAAGAAATATACGGATGAGATGATTTCAAAACTGGAAGATATCAGTTTTATCCGGTTTGAGAAGAAAATCATATCAAGATCACAAATCATCGAATTTGAAAAGAAAGAACTTCAGGAATTAAAAAAAGTAAAAAAGAAAATAGTGGACAAATATGTAGCGGCCGGTGGATGCTTCAGAAAGTCGAATAACCCCAAATCAAGAGATTGGTTGTATCAAGATAATAAAGAATTTCCAAGCACACTAGGAAGAGGCAAAGAACTGGATCGTGAGTTGCAATGGCCGGATGACACATATAAGACAACATTAGATTCCGATAGATTGTTTGATCAGTTGTACGGAAAAATAGATGAAATGGAAAATATCCTCTCTAAAGAAATAAAAGGCCGTGATAAAGGGGAAGAGGGCGAAGAAAGAATCTCTGAGGCGTTGAATATGTACCGGAACAAATATATTATACGAGAAAACATCCTGCTGCCAGCGCAAAGTATCGGACGAGATTCTTCTGAAACAGATTTGTATATCATTACTCCAAAAGGTGTATGCGTATGTGAAATAAAAAATTATGGTAAAAAGGGAGAAACATTAAAAATTTCAAGGGATGGAATGTGGTCCGTTGTTAAATCGGGAAGAAGGGAGTCTGTTAAGAAAGACAGTCCTGTAGAACAAAATGCAAGTCATTGTCTTACGACAGAACAGTGGCTTGAGGAAAATGGGCTGCCTGGAATAAAAATGATCCCGATTATCTTCATTGCGAATAATGAGGTAAAAGTTGAAAATGATAGTCCGAATGCGATTATGCGTGTATCAGAATTGTACAATTACATCAATGCGTTAAATTTACCAGAAGTTATCAGCAAGGAAAAACAACAGCATATTGCGGATGTATTGGAAAAAGGGAATGAAAAGGTCACTGAAAGAAAATTTGAAGCTCTCTCATTCAGTGGATGTAAACAACAGATCAGCAACTATATAGATGATCTTTTATCACTAAAACAAGACGAATATAACTGGAAGAAAGCAGTATATGACAAGGTTAGCAAAAAAAATAATAAAATTGATAAAGGCACAAATAGAGCTGCGATGATTTTGAAACTGGTTGTCGCTCTTTATGGGATCAGTTTAGCAATCATTGAATGGAATCTTATCCCAATCTTTGGGGATATTGTTGATTTTCTTGTCATAGGTGTAGGAGGTGTTGCACTTTATATATGGCTTTTTCGATGGATTATGGTCATTGGAAACGCATTAACAGAAACAAATAAACACGATGCATCAACGAAATATATTATTTATGGAATGGCTGTAATATTGCTTATCATATGGATCGCTGCATTTAATTTTGTAAGAAACAGAATATAAATGATAAAAGCCAGGGCTGTTTGAACTCTGGCTTTTATTTTTAAGAATGTAAAAAATGATACGATTGATAAAAATAATGACAGCGTAAAAAATACAAACATCAGTAATGGGAACAAAAGTGAAATAAAAAAACGAAATAGCAAAAAGACCAGGAATCAAAAACTCTCTGGTCTTTTTTTACAGCATATTGATGATTTCTTTTAATATTTTGGAACCAGGTTCCATTTTTGTAATTCTGGTTCTAAGAAAAAGCCATATTTTTTTTGAAATTTATAAAAACAGGAGGAAATCAATATGAAAGAAACAGTAAACACAAAAATGGAAAATCTGCAGTGGGAGATCATGTACGGGAAAATGTTTTTACGACCAGAAGTTTTAGCTAACAAGATGGAAGAGGCCGACCGGTTAAGATACATCCGAAAGCTATGGCTGGAGTTTTGCTCTGTACCAATGGATCCGGAATCAGAATGTTTGGAGAATGAGTGGCATGGATTCCCAGAGGGCATACATCGAGAAGTGATTTGGCACTGGTTTGAGGCATATTTCCATATATCAGCTACTGAACTGATGTGTGATGCGCCACAGAAAATTGTAACGCTAAATGATATGATTGATTATGGTTATACATGGCTCGGCATGGTTCCAATGCATGCACGACAGGCGCTCCGTCTTTTTAAGTCGGAGAATTATTGTATTTACAAATTATATCAGAATAATACCAAAAGTGAAGTTATCTTCGATGATGATATCGAGGAAGGTTATCTATATGGAGTCGAATACAATCGCAAGGATGCGTATGAATGGCTGATGTCTGTTTTGGATGAAGATGGACCTCTCATCTGGAAGGAAGGTCAAAAAATCTACTGCAAAAATGTTGAATTGCAAAATCAGGTCATAGAATACCTGAAATCAAAAGACTATTCAGTGCTGCAGGATTGCGAAATTGTGAAACAAGAGGATATGATTTGTGGTTTTGCAATAAATCGTACATATTATTATGTAACAGTCAGTGATTCGATAAATAACAATCTGTCATGTCAGAAATATAAGGACGTCCCAAAGGCAGAAGTGGATGAAATCGAAGAAGAATCATTCGAAAACGATACGATATTGTGGAATGAACTGAAAAAACACAGAGGACATAAAATAAGTATTGTATCATACGGAGATTGGGAAAATCCAACTGATATATGCTTGGAATGTGAAGACTGTGGCGAAATTATTCTCGACGCTGAAATATATACGTTGTGTGCAAGAGAAAACTGTTAATTTCTAACGAAAAGAGAGATTCCTTTATGGAGTCTCTTTTTTGCGTCTCTGCATAATATAGGTTTAAAATGCCGTCTGAGAAAATACGTGTGCCGGATGGATGCGGTAAGATATTTCAGTGAAGAGGATGGCCCATATGGGATTGTGCTTTCGATTGGAAGGAATCCGTAGAAACGATGGATGTAGACTGGGAATCCATAGGTCTTTGAAAAAACAAAAACTTACATATTACTGATGAAAGGAGAGAAAAAATGGATTTTTCATTGCAAAATACAATGAACCGGGCAGCCGGACAGTCATTTGAAGAACTGATTACAGAATCCCTCGCATATTATTATGAAAAAGGGTATGCGTCGATCGAAAAAACACCGGAGCCGATGCGGGTGCTGAAGCAAAACGCGGATCATACCTTTACCGCTGTTTATACAAAAAAAGCACAACCGGATTACAAAGGGGTTCTTCTTGGAGGACAGGCAATTATTTTTGAGGCAAAGTTTACTGCGAATGACAGGATCCGGCAAGAGGCGGTAACAAAAGAACAGGAACTCATGTTTGAACGGTATCAAAAGATGGATGCACAATGTTTTGTTGTCGTAAGTATCCAAGGAACGGATTTTTACAGAGTTCCATGGAATACATGGAAAGGAATGAAAGAAATGTATGGGCATAAGTATATGAATAAGCAGGAACTGGAACGATACCGGATACGAATGCGACAGGTATTACTGCTGTTGGAAGGAATTGAATTAAGAGAGTATAGGTAGGGTTGTTGTATGAGAGATGGGTTGCTTTCCCGTTTCTGCTGCTCTGGAACAGATGCTTCTGCCAAAACCTTTGCGGTGTACGCAGATCCTAGAACTCCATCAGTAGAATCCCACAGGCTTGCCTGTGGGTTCAGTCAGACTGAATTCATCAACAAGAGGAGGAAAAAGGTATGAGAAATTATAAGAAAGAAAATTTTAGTAAAGGACAGACCGTATTTATTTATGTGGTGGGAAACGCTGCAAGGTACTGTAAGCCGGGCATTGAGAATCGCATCCAGGAGTGGGAAGTAAAAACGGTTGGCTCAAAATACATCACAGCTGTTAATAAGAAATGTTCATTTCGTGAAGCAAAGTTTAGCATTGAAAACGACTTCAGGCAGGCGTATGAGAGAGGAACGGCTGACTATATTCTTTTTCTTACAAAAGAAGAAATTTATAGGATGCATCAGCGTTCCGTGTTAAGAATATCCATTATAGATGCGCTTAAATATGGATCTATTTTGGGCGAAATGGAGATGGAAGATTTACAAGCTATCGCCCGTATCATTGAAAAATACAAAAAGAAAGATTGAGTGGTGAATGGAGTTGGAAAATAAGTGGGTAACGGCAAATGACCTTATCATCGGTCAGGAAATCAAGGGTATTCATAAGGGAAGATGGATTCGATATTTTTCCGTGTTTGTGAAGAAGGTCGATTCAGAGTGCACAGTGTGTGGAAAAAAAGAGGTGTCTGTAAGATGTCTCTTTATTGAAAAAAACCAGGGAGCATAAAGCCCTCTGGTCTTTTTTCTACAGCATATTGATGATTTCTTTCAATTCTTCTTTTGCATCTGATGATAAGCGGTCGCAATACTGATCATACCAGCATTGCAGTTTTTCTCTTGGAGTAATAGCCTTCTGCTTTGCGGAATTTACAAGTTTGTCGATCCTTTCTTCTTTTACATCTGATAATAACCTGCCTACACTTCGAGGAACAAATATAGGCGTTCCTCCCATGTTACAGATCATATCATAATCAGATTGATCTGTAACTGGAATAGAACCTTTATCGTGTTGTTCATCGAATACTTCTTTTAACGAATCGACAACATTTTGTTTCTGTTCATAAGAACAATAGTCGATATTGGTTACATCATCCGAATCCTGTTCAATCATATGATGAACGGTTTCCATTTCGACGTCCCCGTTTACCATAGCTTCAGATACCATCTTTGCAGTAAGGTTTTTAGCCATCCATGAATCGCATGATTTACGATCCCGTTCCAATGTGAGATATTCTGGTTTAAAATTATACCCATACGTGAAGTTCGAATGGCATTCAATGTAGAGTCCGTTTACATAAACTTCTCCTCTTGCCCAGCTATCTAATAAAATTTCTCCATATGATGTTTCGATTTTTTCATAGCTGTTGTCGTCTTCGTAACCAAGCCATATTTCCTGAAGAAGTGAATATTCATCATCAGTCACATTCCCGACTTCGATAACCAGGTCGTTGCTGTCAATTTGGTCCACCTTATCAACAAAGAATGCAAGGATTTTTCCACGCCATTTTTTGCTGTTTTTAAAACGTGCAACCCAAATTTCATTTTCCATATTGTTATGGACGATAAAGGTCTTGCCGAGTCTGTTGAGGACAAGACTTGCAATTTTGTATCCTTCCCCAAACTGTCCTACTGTAAGGGTGTCATCTTCTTTGGAAGTACATCCGAGTAGAAGGGTGTTTACCTTCAGACGAGACTGTTTACTGGTAAAAAGAATCTTGCCTCTAGTGGAATCATTTTCATTCGGAACAAATTCCATAGAAAATGTACACTTTGAATTGGTTGCCTGTTGATCAATTCCATTTTGGATCAATTCCCGGATAGCCATTTTAAAATCCCAGTCCGATACATAAGTTGGTGTAAGTGATAATTCATAAATTTGCTGCATAATTAGTTCCTCCTATTGTTTGGTTTATAATTTCATTTGGAGTATGAAAGGGGATAAAAATTTAAAATGAAAAAAGAATTCATATTGTATTTGAAATAAAAAATATAGGAGGAAACAATATGAAACTTACTAGAACGGAATAAGTTTATTTCAAATACCATTAAGCAATTCAAACAAAAGATAAAATGAATGGAGAGATTATTATGTTGTACAATTATTTAGCAGTTTTGATTTCAGGAGTTGTATTACTATGGGCGTTAGGCCAATGGGTTTCTTTGCATTTTGTGCAGATGCCAAAATGTTCAAAAGAAGTGTCAGTTACATGTGTGCATGTAAATGAGCATAAAGAGCATGGATCAGCTAAACCATATCTTACATATTCACCGGTATGGCGGGATGAAGATGGAAACCGATACAGCTCAAATGTTTACACATTTAAGAAATGGCAAATAGGAAGCGAAGAAGTGATTCGTGTAAATCCAGAATGGAATAGAGAATATATTGATTCTCTTGAAAGACATGAAACAAACGTAAGTCTTGCAATATGTTTCGTAATTTTCCTTGTATTGGTATGTTTGCTGTAAACTGAATTCTATAGTGGTCCCGCAGGGAGCGGAGAATGAAAGGAGATTTCTATTAAGGAATCTCTTTTCTTCTGTAAAAAGATAAACCAGGTGAAAATACCATAATGTTTATAAAGCTAGGAGTTTAGAAGAAAATATCATGAATAATGATCAGGCAAAAGAATATGGACAAATGCTGTCATTAAGAGGAAATCTTCCTGGCCGATTTAACCAGTTTTATGATTTCGTAGAAGTGACAGCTGCGACGTTGAATGACTGGTCAGATGAAATCAATTTCAAAGAAAAAGCGCTTCCGATTGTAAAAAATGTGGTAATGTTTATCAAGTATTGTTCAACAATCTTGCCATTGGACGTCGGAGGCAATATGGATAGTATTGCAACAGATGCGATAAAAGACTTAGCTGGCAGTGTTTTGGGAGACCAATGGGCAGACTTTTTACTAAAAGATTTTAAGGTTTCCATTGCCAAAGATACGGTAGCGTATGTACAGGCGATTCTTGGAGGTGCATTCCTCAATTTCATTCCGGATGATTACAATGTAGCGTTGCATTCACAGCCTGAAACGTGGCAGCGTGCATTCGGATACAATGAATTGTATGATCTTGTATTTGAAACAGGATCAAACATGGATAGAATGCATTATGACACATTAGATAGTGAATATAGATTATGGCTGTGGAAAGGAGATTATTGGAATCTGCGTAGCGGTGCGGAAGTTGGATTATATATGAAGGATAATCAATTAAGTCAAAATACAATGACCCCTATATTTGATTGCATTGATTTTGAAATACCAATGCAGGTATCGTTGTATAATTATGATAAACATAAAAAATGTTTCACAGATAATGTTTTTAATTGGTTTCCGAATCAAAATCAATGGTGGGGAACAGGATTTAATTGGCATTATCAAGACCCAGATAAAGATGATATGTTTGTTATTGGAGTGGTGGATTTAAGTCAATATGAAGAAATTTATCAAGGATTTAAAACAAGAAAAATTAAAAGTAAAAGTTTGCTCTTCGATGATCATGCGAATAAAATATGGATTTCATGGTATGACGAAAACGTTAATTCTAGTTATTAGCACTTTGTCATTTGTATTATTTTCTGGATGTAATAAAACAATATTTGCAAATAATTATATGAATGATCTAAAAAAAAGAATTACAAATGAGTTTACCAGCAGTTCGAAAAGGCAAATCAAGAATAGAGACAAAAAAATTGCTGAGTTAAATACAGCGATTTCTGAAAAAAATGAAGAAGCGATATATGATCAAATGTCAGAGTATGTTAAAAAAGATGAGGACAAATTACGGGCTCAACTAAAAAAAATTGTTAATTACATTCCTGGGACAGTCACAGAGTCAACTGATTGTAGTTGGGGAACCATTGTACATAATGTAGAATCCGACAAATTTTACGATGGGCGTGCAAATATTTTTATTTACCGATTAACATATACGGCGATCAACGATCAAAAGCAAAAATATTACGTAACAATTGAGTATATGAAAGAAAATGAAATACGTCCAACACAAGCGGGAATTGATTATATCAGTATTTTTGGAGAAAATAATGACGATATGGTTGATGCCGGTGAAATTTTGTACTAACATATTAATTGATTGAGTGACAGGACAGCATTAAAAAAGAAAAAGAGATATCTTTGTGGTATTTCTTTTTCTTTTTTGCGTAAAAATTCATTTTCTGAGTATAAGGAAAGGGAAAAAGAGAGATATGAAGAAAAAATTGATCTTAACCGTAAGTATTATGTCACTATTTTTATCTGGCTGTAATCCAGTATTATCGATGAAGGACACTGCGAACGGTTTAAAAGGAAAAGTTGTTAAAAAATTTACGAGCGCTTCCAAAGCATTAGACAAAAAACTTGATAAGAAAAATGCTACAATAAACAAGGCAATTGCAGACAAAGACGAAGAAATCATATATGATCAGATGTCGGATGACTTGAAAAAAGATGGAGACAAATTACGAACGCAACTGAAAGAATTTGTGAATTTTGTTCCTGGTGAAATTGTAAATACAAGCAACCGTGACTGGGGAACATTAAAACATACAGAAAAATATAAAAAAGCGCCAGATAATGCCATTGAAAGAAAAATTTGGGATCATGATGATGAAGGCAATTACTATTGCGGTGTTTTGGTATACCGATTATCTTATCACGCAATAGATGATCAGGGCGTAGGGTATGAGATCACCATGGAATATATTGAAAGCAATGAAGCAAATCCGGAGGAAGTCGGCTTAAATTACGTAAGTATTTACAAAACGAATTCGGATGATGATGAGTTAGTTTACGTAGGAAGAACATGGCGTTAGATTGAACAAGAAGAGATTCCATAATGGAGTCTCTTTTTTGATTGGTTGTGCTACGATGGAAGATCCCTCTATAATCGCTTTAGCACTTTAGGAAGAGAGGCTCACGTAAAGTTCCATTTTCCATATAGAGGTGACGAAAATGAGAAAATTATTTATATTGCTAATTTTGAGTATTGTGTTTGCTAGTTTTACTGGGTGTAATATAAAAAAAGGTAAAAATCAGAACGAAGAGATTGCAGACCAAGTGAACGAGGCACTGTCAGATCATAACACGGATCTCGTAAGGGATCTTCTGACGAATAAGTTAAAAGAAACTGAGTCAGACGATTTAAAAAATCTTGTGAATTTTGTTTCTGGCGATATATCTGAAGTCGGAGAGTTAAGTACTGCAAATACATGCGAATCTGATAAAAATGCTACACTGTATACGTATCATATAAGATATCACATAAAAGACGATAAAGGAAACCGATATTACGTGGCGATTGAATATACAAAGAAAAGCAAAATGAATACTGACGCTGGTGTGACTTATATATCTATAAGTTTACTGAATGATGACGATACTGATTCGAGTGTTGTTTCCGTAGGAAAAGCTACTTAATAACGCAAGGAATTATGTAATAAAAAGGGATGCCTTTATGAAGTATCTCTTTTTATTTTACGGTAAAATTTCATTTTCTAGGTATAAGGAGATGGTAAAGAGATATGATTGAGAATGATGTAGACCATCATAAGTTCAACTAAAAATTTAATTCTAATCACCACATTAAGTGGACTCGCAGCGTGTGGAGAATAAGAGAGATACTTTTGCAGTATCTCTTTTCTTCTGAAAAAAAACGAATCCGGTAAAATATGCCATACTGTCACTGATCTTGTATTGAGAAATTTTTGAGAAATATAGTTTTTACAAAGAAAGGTGAAAAATAATGGGTCATCAAGAAAAGCAGAAACATATCAAGCGATGCAGGTTCTCGTTCCCACATTATGAAAAGGGAAGGATCGAATATCAATGTTTGTTCGAAGGGTATGAGGACGATGAAATACATACCTGTACAGAAGAAGAATGCGAACAGTGTGAAAAATACGATTCCAGGTATATCGAGTATCCGCTGACGATAAAGGGAATCGAAAACAGGCCGATTGAAAAATGTGGATTCGGGCATACAGTTGGTTGTCTGGTTGCAGTAAGACCGTGTGGTGAAGAATATGGTGAGAATACATATCTTGGAATTTATCTGGGAGAATTACCGATCCAGATCGTGACGTCTTATGATCCGACTACAGGAGTTCTTACAAATTCAGCAATGCAAAATCCGGGGATTTTTGTCCCTGAATTGAAGAAAATTGTTTATGGGTGTGGAAGCTGGTGGAGAGAGATTAAATCTGTGGATGAATTAAAAGCAATCACTGATGAGGATATTGAGAATACCTGGTATGTACAGTTGCTGCAAAACATGTAATCCTTTCGACCAGGCATACAATTTGTTTTTCATTTTCTTCCATATTGTTTCTGAAATCAAAATTATGGGAGGAAACAAATATGGAAAAACTTACTTACAATGAATTCAAAGAGGCGATCAAGGATTACTTCAGTAAAAGGATGGATCATGCAGAAATTCAATTCACAACAAATGATACCGTAAATCAGAAGATTGATCATCTGACGATCCTCGAAAAGAACGCAACGGTATCACCGAATCTCCGGCTTAACGATAGTTATAAGCAGTATCTGGATTGTAAATGTGAGGAGGAGTCTTTTTTCGAAACTATTTATGAACAGATGGTTAATGCGGTTGCAAAAGATCGGATATCATTAGAAAATTTAGACAATCTTTTTCGTGATAAAGATGCCTGCAGGGAAAGAGTTATCATGGAACTCATCAATGAAAAAGGAAATGAAGAGTTATTGCAGAAAGTAGTAAGCCGTGATTTTTGCAATCTGAAAATCATTTATCGTTTAGTCGTTGCTAATGATGAAGATTCAATGATGAGCATGATTGTTACAAAAAGCGGTATGGACTATATGCATATGTCTGAATCGGAACTGTATGATGCAGCGCTGAAAAACACGAAATCTTTTATGAAACCACGGATGATAAGGATGCGAGCTCTTGGAATGTGGGCACCAATGGACAATGAAGCGTACTGTGTTATGGGAAACAATTCTGTGAAAAATTGTTCTGCACTTATGGCAGATCCAGAGTATCTTCGGGAAATTGCAGAAATGATTGGAACGGATTATTATATTATTCCACTGGATATTGAAGGGTTTGTTGTTGTGCCGGAGGCATATTGCGACGTAGATATGCAGAAAGATGCGTTGAAGGGAACGAATGAAGCAAGCAAGAAAAATAAGCTGTTCTTGTCGAATGATTTGTATTTTTATGGTTCAGGAACCGGAGAGTTAAGTGTTGTACAGTAAGTATCATAAGAAGAGAGATTCCATTGTGGAGTCTCTTTTTTTTGTACCATTTTGGAACCTGGTTCCAATATTTCATATTTTCAGAAGAAAGGACGGATGAATATGCAGGAACGTTTATATGAATTTTTGAGAGGAAATAAAAAAAACTATAATAGAAAATCAATATATGACATCTGGGAATACAGCCTGGAAGAGCTGGAAACGGATCATCACTATATCCAGTGGTTATTCCCTCTACAAAAACGTAGCGTCCACAATCTCCTTTGCCCGGCCGTGAAAGATATCAGAGATTTTCGTGATCCGGAAATCATTAGGAATATGAGAAAATCCTTTGAACGAATGCTTGATTTTTATGGGCTGGAATATACAGATGGACAGGTAAAGGAAACGATTTATTTTAAAGAAAGCCTGAAAAGATGGTGTACACCCAAAAATCATAATTTTTTACGGATCACTCGGATCCTGAAATCGTTGAAGCTGTTCGGCTTAAAAAAAGAAGCAGTCGCATTTTTTATGAAATTAAGAAGTATTTACCGGGAAAGATACCGAATCATTGGGAAAAATACTTACCTGTATTGGAAAGAAGCAGCGATGTCCTGATGTTCTCAAACAATGGATTGCGTGAAAATTCTTCCTAGAAAAACGTAGAATAAAAAAATAATATATCATTTATTTTATTTTGCATGTGGCATGGGATAAGGCGACGAAAGTGATTTGTTTGAGTTAGAAAAATTCGCCCTAGAAAATTCAGCAATTACTGGATGTGATAAGATAAGTCCATCACAGGGAACGGATACATAAGGTTTTCCTCCTATGTTAAAGACGAACGGACAGATGTTCCCTGTGGTCCTTTCCTAATTTGAAGACGCAGGAAGATGATCGTTCCTTCTTTTTATATGATTTCAGGCGGAGTAACATCCGCCACGGTAATACCAGCTTCGGCTGTTATTATATACTTGTTTTACGTTACCATAACCTTTCAAGTGAAGGACCAGCTGTAATGGCTGGTCTTTTGCTATGTTCCAAATGTAACTCTGTCTATTCTTTCAGATTTATGGCGATAAAGAAAGAATAGGAGGAACCCATATGGCGAAAGTACAGAAGAAGGCTTCGAGGAAGAACACTCCAAAGTTGAAGTCTGACTCAAAAAATGTTACACTGAGTAAAAGAAAGGGCAGTGACAAGCCGTTCGACCGGACTTTCCGGACCATGGCTGAGAAGATGCCGGAACTGCTGATTCCACTGATCAACGAAGTATTTGGGACAGATTATCCGTTGGATGAAGAGGTCGTGCAGCTTCGCAATGAACATCAGAAGAACAAGGACAGCATCACGACTGATTCCTTTATCCGGATTCGCAATACCATGTATCATATCGAATGTCAGAGTGTGAATGACCATACCATGGCAATCCGGATGTTTGAGTATGATGCAATGATTGCGATCGAGAATGCGGTGGCAAAGGAGAAGGGAATTTATAAGGTATTTATGCCGAAATCCTGTGTACTGTATGTGAGAGCAAATGAAACGACGCCAAAGAATCATCAGGTGGTCGTTATATTTCCGGATGGAAGCGAACATACATACAAGATTCCATGCGTCCGTTGCGACGAATATTCTGTAGAGGAAATCTTCACAAAGAAACTGCTGTTTTTCCTGCCATATTATATGGCAAGATATCAGAACCTGAAAGCAGCAGATAACCGGAAAATACAGCTGCTCTTAGACGAAGTGCAGGATATTTCAGACAGGCTCTCAGCGGTTGCAGAAGATGACCAGAAGAAAAGACTGGTGATGGACCTCACGAAGTTAATTGTGCAGCTGTCGGATTACATTTTTGAGAAAGAGACAACGATTAAGGAAGGGGTGGAAAACATTATGTTGAACAAACCTTATATGTTGGAAAGTGAAAGACTGCATTTAAAGGGTAAAAAAGAAGGCCGTACAGAAGAAAGACATGATATGATCAAGAATGCTTTAAAGCGCGGAACGACCCCAGAACAGCTCATTCACTTAATGGGATTTGAGAAGAAAGAAATCCTTGAATGCCAGAAAGAACTGGAAACTACAAAATAGCCGAACGGAAAGAGATTCCCTTGAGGAGTCTCTTTTTTTCGCCCTAGAAAATTGCACCTCAATTGGATTTGGTATACTGTAATCACAGCAGAGGCGAGTAATTTGCTTTTGAAACTTGGTGGATCTGGGAAATTCGCCAAACCCTCTGCTGTTAATGAGACGACGCAGGAATATATTGTTCCTTCTATTATATGATTTCAGGCGGAGTTACATCCGCCACGGTAATACCAGCTTCGGCTGTTATTATAATATTTTCTCTTTTTCATAGGTTAACATGAGACCGGTCCAATGTGACCGGTCTTATGCTGCGAGGTAAATATAATTCTGCTTATTCTTTCAGATCATCTGGAGTCTGAAAATTCCATATTGGAAATGTATGAAATAAAATGAGAAAGGAATGAGGATATGGCTATAATTTTGGTGAGTATATTAACTACGTTTGTGGTTATACCGGTTTTATTATTTGTAGGTATTATTTTCTTTTGCTATGCAATTTTTGCATATGTGATGTTCTGCAAAGGGCTGAAAAGGTTTTTATTAAGAGATAATATACCGTCACGATGGTATTGGTTCCCTCTGTATAATTTATACTTGATGGGGAGGGTTGTCCAATATGAGGTCGGATATCAAAGCTGGCTTCTGGAAAACGCAAAATATATTCTTCCGGTTGGATGGACAATACTGCAGTTTATCAATGATTAAATGCTTTAAGTATATTGGAAATGTAGATTTTATTATAATATGCATGGAAGAACTTGCGTTTGAAGAAAATATTCCAAATTATAAGCATAATTGTATTTTTAAGATAGATATGAAGAATGTAGAAAAAAGCATTCGTGAACAAAACATTATTATATGCGATAAATTTGATTATCCAAATAAATTCAAAAATAAAGATGTATTTCATCTTATCATTAGAGATGAGGAAGGGAATAAGATATGTTAAAAATAACTCCACTAGACATAACAATCAGTGATCTCACAGAAAACTACAAAGATGATGGTGATGGCGGCGTATATGGATATAATGATCACCTGAAAATCAGACCTGAGTATCAACGGGAATTCATATATCGCGACAAGGAAAGAAATGCGGTTATTGACAGTGTTATGAAGGAACGACCGTTATCTGTTATGTACTGGGATAAGATCGGCCCAGATGTATATCAAGTACTTGACGGACAGCAGCGAACGATCAGTATTGCTCAGTATATAAACCGTGATTTTCCAGTTAAAGTCAATGGAAATGATAAATTTTTTCATAACCTGACGCAGGAAGAGAAGGATAAAATCCTTGCTTATAAACTGATGGTATTTGCATGTGAGGGATCATCCGAAGAAAAACTGGAATGGTTCAAGACCATTAATATCGCAGGACAAACCTTAACAAATCAGGAACTGCTAAATGCAACCTATACCGGTCCATGGCTTGCAGATGCTAAAAATTACTTTTCAAAAAGAAACTGTGTTGCCGGTCAGATGGCTGATGGATATGTCAAAGGTAATCCGATCCGGCAGGATTATCTGGAGAAAGTGCTTACATGGATCGCAGACCGTGACGGGTTAGAATCCGGACAGATGTATATGGCAATCCATCAGCATGACCAAGACGCAAATGAGTTATGGCTGTATTTCCAGGAAGTGATCAGCTGGGCAAAAAGACTATTTCCAAATGCTCAGAAAAAGATCGTGGATTCGCAGGAATGGGGACTTCTGTATAATAAATATCATGCAAAAGCCTACAACAGCAATACCCTGGCAGCAGAAATAAAGAAATTAATGTTAGATGATGACGTGACAAAGAAACCGGGAATTATCCCCTATCTGTTGTCCGACCGGACAAAAAATGATGAAAAATATCTTTCTATCCGTGCATTTACGACGGCACAGAAACTCAGGGCTTACGAAAGACAAGGACATAAGTGCCCGTTCTGTCTGAAAAATGGAATTGATACAGAATACGCTTTCGAGGAAATGCAGGGTGATCATATCATTCCGTGGAGCCAGGGCGGAAGAACGGTGGACGATAATCTGCAGATGCTGTGTCAGAAGTGTAATAACAGTAAGGGGAATGTGTAAAAATGAATGATAATTTAAAATATGCTATTGATGAGATAAGAAAAATGTTAAATATAAAATCAATTCCGCAGGTTGATATAGTCAGCTATACAGAAGAAAACAATTCACCAGGACTATTCTGGCGTGGAAAAGATGTAAAAATAAAATTGATTGATGTTCATCAATGTTGGAATCTTATATATCAAGCATCGCATGAAATGTTGCATTTGGCATTTCTTGAGAATAATAACTTCAAAAATCATGTAAATACAAACTGGGTGGAAGAAATAGTATGCGAGGGATTTTCTATCTATTGCTTAAAATGTTTTGCGAAGGAAGAATATTTACAATGGTTTGGATATTTAAAACCTGATTTTTATTTATGTAATGGTAATTGTAAAAATGCAGCCAAAGTGTCTAGTTTAAAAGAACTGAATATGGAGTTGGCAGGTGTTAAAAGCTACGAAATAAGACAGTTGATACATCCTACTGCATTAGAAGTAGAAAACATTGTTGAACGAAATATTTCAGAATTGACAAGATTTTTGGACTTTCATTCATATACAGATGGAATGAAAATAAAAAAGGATTATGCAGATGCAAATAAAATAGCAAATGCTATTTTAAAATTTCAAAAAGGTTTAGTGTAAAATAGAAGGGATGAGGCTATATGACAAAACAGCAGTTGATGGAACAATTAAAGAAGACCGGCAATGACGAAATGGAAGTTTTCGCCCGGGGAGATAATGGGTCGATTATTTCAGTTGATGATGTGATTTTGATGGGTGATGGCAGTGGAAGGGATTCGATTTGTCTGATCAACGGACCTGCAGAAATATCCGTTAAAGAAGAAATATTAAATTTATGCGAAAAAGAAAGGAGAAAGAATATGGAAATGATGAGTTTAAAGAGGACAACCTATGTCACTACAAGATATGATGTATATGGAGGGTTTTATGTTGAGGTAACAAAAAATCCCGAAAAAGATTATGTTGATTTCGTATTATGCCGCGAAAATTACGGATTTAAGAGCTACATGATTGGAATTCCGACAAAGGATTGCCCTGAATCGGTATGGGAAGATCTGATTAGAAGAAATGTTGATAGTTACATTGCCGGATTTATTCAGGACATTGAATGTTTGGAAAATCAGCCTATGTAAACAACGCAGTATGCAGAGTATGAGAAGGGATTCCTATTTGGGAGTCTCTTTTTGCTTGGAGAAATTGAGCTATGTATAAAAATCTGGTAAAATAAATACATACAAGGTGTAATTTTTAGAAAATGGAAGGAGTTGGCAGCATGGATATAGATATCCGGAATGATGTTTGTAAAGAAGGCTTGCTTACATTATTAAGCAAATATTTAACATATGCCGAGCGTAATCAGATCGATTTAAGTAAGGATAATACAGAATTTGGGGGAACATACA
>OGQE01000723.1_pt1 | contig 36471 bp, 20 predicted proteins | sample 1553131 | NCBI WGS metagenome assembly OGQE01 (sample SAMEA2579929, study PRJEB22360) | human gut metagenome | biome: human gut; feature: human-associated habitat; material: faeces | place: Denmark | collected 2008/2010
GGCGTTCGGCTGCCACGAATAAAGCAACTAGCGAAAATAGGCCGGCTTGATTTGTCCGGTAGATAGTAGTGAATAATTACAGGACGCTGCAGGATTAGGGCTTACCAGGAGGCGTAATGGTTCGGGCGGTGATCTACACGGATTTTGACGGTGTGCTGAACGCGTTCCCCGATGACAAGGCGCTTCGGCGGGGAGGGGTCGGCCATACGCAATGGCTGAAGGAAGGCGACCCACGTAAGGAACTGTACGATTCCGCGCGTGCGTTTCCGCTGACCGGTAACGAGCAGGTGCGTACAGGGCGCGGGCGGTTCCGCGTGCACTGGTCACGCGAGCTTGCCGGCATGATGCATGAACTGGCCCTTTCCGGCAGTGCCGAATTGAACTGGCTGACCACATGGCAGCCGTATTGCTCAAGGGTGCTTGACCCCATGCTTGGCTGGGATCCCGGGGTTGAACGGACTGTTATCTGGTATGATCCGGTCACCAATGAGAGAAGGTTGACGGGCAAGCTTGCGGAGATTATGTCGCGCGTTCGGTTCGAACGACGGCAGGGGGAGCCGTTGCCGATTGTCTGGATTGATGACGAGGAGTGTTATTCCACGTCGAAAACGCAGATCGAGTCGCTGGAGCCTGCGGCACCGGTGCTCATGGTGAGGCCGGACGAGCGTATTGGCATAAGCCGGCGCCAGTGGCGGCTGATCTGTGACTTTCTTGATGATTCGAGTGGTTTCCCGTCTGTCAGTCTGGATGAGGAGGGCACGGTTCGCGATCATGCGGCACACGTGGGGCTGTGAGGGGATGGCGAACGCCTCCCGTGGCGAATCTTGGGATTGAGTCTCCTCGGCTTTGGCTGTACCACTTTCTGTACATATGTTGTCGGATTGAAGAGGAGATTGCCATGGTCACGGCGGTTGCGTACACCAATTTCCGTAAGGCTCCGGAATCATATCTGTGCCGCGTTGAACCGAGAACTCATGGGGATGTTATCTGTACTGGCAGACCTGGGACAGGAGGATACCCGGACACATCAGCGCGTTGATGCTCGATACGATATGTTTCCCGTTCGCGGGTATGGTCAAGTCTGAGCCGCTCAAATGGGAATCGCAGAGCGTGTGGAGCCGGTGCATTGATTCCGTGAACCGGCTGGTGTATATGGTCGAGGATGGATCCCACTCAAGAAACTGCGCCGCGAGGAGTGTCTGAGTATTTGAAAGACATCAGAGTGGGTTGTGGCCGTCTTACTTGGACTGGAAACGAATAACAGCCGTGTAGCGTATTCCGTGTTTATCGGTTTCATGGTCAACGATGATGGAAGAAGAAGGCCTATGATGACGAACATGGAAGATAGAACGCAGGGAGAAACGATGCAGCCACCTCAGAAGAAGACGTTGCTACAGAGATGGAAGGACTCGATAGGTGGATGGCCGTTGCTCTGCAAAATCGTCGCATGGGTCGTTCTCGCTATCCTTGCGTTCGCAGCCGTCATGTGCTGTCTGTGGCATCTGACATCGGAGCCAGGGAAATGCGTGGCGAGCATCGCTGCAACTTCCCTGACGATCGTCGGCGGCGTGGGCGCGGTGGCCTATTTGGTGATCAAGTACCAGGAACGGCAACAAGCCGGACGGGATGAGGAGCGCGCGAAACGAGAGGAGGACCGAGAGAAGGGCCGCCTCGTCAACACGAAGATGCAGGACGCTGTCGATCAATTGGGTTCTGACAGGGCCTCCACGCGCATCGCAGGTGTCTACGCGCTGACGGACGTCGCGGACACCTATGGTGGCGGATACCGTCAGCGCGTGGTGGACATCCTGTGCGGCTACCTGCGTTCCGACCGCGAGACGTATCCCCTCGGAGCGGACGGCAAGCCGGCGACGGACCAGCCCAGGTCCGGAGACTCGGACAAGGCCGTGGAATCCACCATCATTGCCGTCATGCGAAACCATCTTCTCAAAGAACGAAAAGCCGACAATGGAGAGATTCGCGTGCGGCAAATCGTGCGTGATGACCAGCTGTGGTGCGACTGCGCGTTCGACCTCCATGGGGTCACATTCCACGAGTACGTGGACCTCATGGACATCACTTTCGTACGTGGTTTAAACTTCAATAGATCCAAATTCGAGGACCACATTAATTTCAAAAGAGCGACATTCGAAGGCTATGTGGTCTTCATCGGCACAATCTTCAAAGGCGATGCAAACTTCAGTAGAGCAACCTTTAAGGGTGAAGTACACTTCAATGAAGCGATTTTCAAAGGTGAAGCGCGCTTCAACGAAGCGATATTTAAAAGAGACGCATACTTCAGTAAATCGACATTTAAAGGTCTCACAGACTTCAGCGGGACAACCTTCGAATACGCTACGGACTTCAGAAGGATGGTCTTCGAAGGTCTAGCGAGCTTCAGCGGTGCGATATTCAAAGGTAACGCAGATTTCTGCAGGACGACATTCAAAGGGAACACAGAACTTATTGACGCGACATTCAAAGGTTGCGTAGGCTTCATCGAAGCGACTTTCAAAGGTAGCACGTACTTCAGTGGGGTAGCCTTTAAGCGTGATGTGAACTTCAACAGAGCTGGATTCTGCAGCAAGACGACATTCTCAGAAATCCAAGGTCGGCCTACGTTTAGGAAATGCAAGTTCAATAGGCAATTACGCGATTTCATACTTGAGAACGGCACCGAAGCCTACGACTTCGGGCTGATTCCGATTCCGGAAGACAACGACGGGCTGCCAGAGGGCGCAGTGTGGGTGGATTTTCCGGAGAAAGACGACAAGGATGACGGCGCGACGCCAATAGATCGATAGGTCGTGGCGCCCCTTCCATTTTCTTTACGGAGCGTCGCAAGCGTCTTGCCCTTACGGGCCTTTCGTCCGTCCTTATTCCGAATGGTGCCGGTTGAAAGATTGTGCTTCTTTTCGTACGTGCCGACAGTGCAGTCGCTCTTGCCTTACGAACTTTGCTGAAACTTGATATGTCTCCTTTGGCTTCAATTCATTCCGTTATTCTGATTATTGAGTTTGCGCATCATCTATATTGCCTGTTACCTGAGCAGCGGAGATTGCATATCATAAGAGGTTCCGCGAGATGTACCGAAACGGTTCCGCACTAGGGTTGATACGCCGATACTTCCAGACCTAGGAATATTCTGAAATATTCTTGTGTCTTAGCAAAGGGAGGAATATGCATGGCGGGCTCGTACGGTGCGGAAGCGACGCAGGGGGAGCGGTACCGGCTTTCCTTCACTGTCGGCGGACTTCTTGCCTCGCAGGGCCGGGCGCTTGCGGAAATGTATCTGAATCATCTGAATCATGCAGGCGGCGGCGACGCTGAGTGTTCTTCCCAAACCGAGGTGGGCAAGTCCATTGCCGCGATTCGCCAACAGGCCGTCGAGGAAAACGTTCTTGCGATTCGCACGGATTCCGCAAACAGGCGCGTTGTGGCGGAGACTACTAGGCGGCTCAGTGCGCTCACGGTTGGGGAGCTTGCATATTTGGCAGGTCCTGATTCCTCCATATCCGACCGCGAGGCACTTATGTGGATCGCGATGTGCCGTTATTATGCAATCGTCGGGGAATTCGCTGGTGAAGTGCTCAAAAAACATTATCTTGTAGGGAACCTGCATCTTGATTTCGAGGATTATGCTCGCTTCATTGCGAACAAGGCTACATGGCATCCTGAGCTGGAAACCATAAGCGAGGGAACGGCGAAGAAACTCCGGTCCAATCTGTTCAAGGCCATGGTTGAGGCCCATCTGTTCGATAAAAATTCCGACACGGTGGTTTCCTTCCTACCCAGTCCCTCTTTGGCGGATATCCTTATGAAGAGACCAGATTCGTTCGGGTTTTTCCCGATGCGTGAATCATCCTTGTGAGTACGAATGGGGGATAGCATGACCGATTTCATCGCAGGCGTTGAAGCTGCCGATGAGCGCCGTGACATTGATGCTGATTTCGCTCATTTGCGCGAGATCGTGGAGTCCCGTTCGTTCAGAACCAATAGTGGATTGGCCGGTGAGCAGCCTTATTACATTTATGACTATCCGCCTAGGCAGGAGCTTGAGGTCGCCGAACATATCAGGCAATTGGTGAGTCAGCTGCAGACGATGACGCCGAAATATGATGGCGATTATGCTCCGCAGGTGCTCACGCTGGATTTATTCGATGTTGTTCTGGAGATTCTTGGTAATCGTGGCATTCTGGATCGTGTGCTTAATAGGGAGGCAAAACGCCACAGAAAAGTCTCGTCGGATGCGCATACGGATAAGTTTTTAGGACTGCTCGATAACGTGTTGGGCGCGGATACGGCTCAGTTGCCTGATACCATTCGTGATCATTACAAGCAGGCCAAGAGCGAGGGCGGAGCCAATATCGTATTCATTACGGGAATCGGCAAGGTCTACCCGTATATTCGTGCGCATACACTGCTTAACGCGTTGCAAGGGCGCATCGATGATCGCCCATTGGTGCTGTTCTATCCGGGTACGTTTACGAGAAGCGCTTCCGCGGGGTCGGTCATGTCGCTATTCGGCTGTTTGCCTGGGGATAATTATTATCGTGCGCAAAATCTGCGTGAGATGAGTGTGCGACTGGAGGAATGACAGGAATGACGGCCTAAGGGTTGTTTTGCCGATTCAGGTGGAATGCGAGTAACGCTTGCGAAGTATTCGTTCAAAGAAGAAGGGAACGCAGATGAACGGGGAAAGCGCTATCAGCTTCAAGGAGTTGTTCAGCAAGGACATTGACCGCAATATCAATGGTGTGATCAAGGCCAATGATGAGAAGAACCTTGACGATGAGGTCAACGAGTATGTGCTTACGGAGGAGATTTGCCGCAATCTGGCCAAATTCCTTGACGCATACAACGACCCGTCGAACCACGAACAGAATGGCGCATGGATTTCCGGTTTCTTTGGTTCTGGTAAATCGCACTTGTTGAAGATGCTGTCACACGTTTTGGGCGAGGTTCCGGCCGAACTCGTCGACAAGGGCAATAAACCGACCATGAATCGTGAGCAGATTGTTCGTACCTTTATGGGCAAAGCCGAATCGCAGGATGACCAGATGCTTGCAGGGCAGCTTGAGAAGACCTTGACGATTCCTGCCACGTCGATTCTGTTTAACATCGATCAGAAGGCAGATAAATCCAATGCCTCTGATGCGCTGTTGTACGCCTTTGTCCGCGTATTCGATGAGGCGCGTGGCTTCTATGGCAAGAATCCGTTTGTCGCGAAATTCGAATGTGATCTGGCGAACAACGGCTACCTTGACGATTTCAAACATGAATTCGAACAAGCGGCTGGCAAACCGTGGAGCGAGGGGCGCGACGAGGCCGTGCTATGGGATGATGAGATCTGCGAAGCCTATGCCGCGGTGACGGGCAAGCCGGAGCAGGACAGCATCATCCAGCGCTATGAGGATACGTATACGATGACGGTCGGCGATTTCGCAGACGACGTGAACGCATGGCTGTCCCATCAGGAACCGAACCGCCGTATCTTGTTCCTCGTGGACGAGGTTGGCCAGTTCATCGGTGAGAACAGGGAGCTCATGCTGTCCCTGCAATCCATTGCCGAGGATCTTGCCGTCAAGACCAACGGGCGTGCATGGGTAGTGGTCACCTCTCAGGAAGACATGGATACCATCGTCGGTGATCGGACCAAGCAGCAAAGCTATGACTTTTCGAAGATCCAGGGCAGGTTCTCCATCAAGCTGAAGCTCAACAGCGCCGACGTGGTGGAAGTCATTCAGAAGCGCTTGCTGACCAAGAAACCGGAATATGAGTCGGTGATGAACGAGCTGTGGGATGAGCAGAACGCGAACCTGCGCACCATGTTCGAATTCACTCGTGAGACTTCGAAATTCAGTAATAACAAGGCATACGGCAAGGACGATTTCATCGCGTCGTATCCGTTCGTGAACTATGAATTCGAATTGTTCCAGAACGTGCTGCGGGAGATGAGCCGCTACAACATGTTCTCCGGGCGCCACGCATCTGTGGGTGAACGGTCCATGCTTTCCACCATCAGCAGCACGCTGCGGTCCAGCCAGAATGAGATGGTCGGGGCCCTGATGCCGTTCGACAAACTATATGACGGTATTGCCGACGCCATCCAATCAACCTCGAACTTCCGCATCAACCAAGCTGAAAAGAGACTTGGCTCCGATATAAAGGAACTGGGCGTACGCCTGCTGAAGGTGCTGCTGCTGGTCAAGCATGTCGACGGATTCCCTACTACACCGCATAACCTGCGCATTCTGCTGACCGACCAGTTCGACATGGACGTGATGGAACTGGAAAGGAACATCAAGTATGTTCTGGGAGAGTTGGAAAAAGACACGTATGTGCAGCGTGTGGGAGATACCTACAATTACCTGACCAACGAAGAGCAGGATATTGAGCAGGAGATCAAAAACACGGACATCGACTCCAGCAAGGAAATCGACGAGCTGAAGAAGATCCTGGTCAGTGATGTGCTCGGCAAGATGACAGTGGCATACGGTGAGCAGCGTGCGCAGTTCCGCTATGGTTTGCGCATCGATGGGGTGCAACAGTCCGCGCAACAGCCCATCTGGTTGAACGTGGTCACTTCGACCAATGCGCAGGACCGTGCCGATGCCATTCGCATGGGCATGGGTATGCGCGACACCATCACTTTGCTGTTGGATATGTCCGACAGAACACTGTTCGATGATCTGCGCATGTACGTGAAAACCTACACGTACCTTATGCGCACCGACAAGAACAGCCAGTCAGAAGTGCGCCAGCAGATCATCTCCCGCAAGAGCGTCGCCAATGAAAGGCTTTACACGGAGCTGCGTACCCGCATCGTCAAAGCCGCGGCCAATGGCGAGTTCGACTATAACGGCGGAACTGTGGAAGTGAAATCCACCGAGGTGCAGGCCCGTATGGCGGAAGGTCTTGGAACGCTTATCGGCCGGTATTACACAAACTTCTCCCTGCTCGGCGGGCAACGATATGAGGAAACGGATCTCGCCCGGATTATCATGAACGCCACACAGCATCAGCCTGGCACGTTCGACGGCTTGAACGCAGTGCAAGACAAACTCGACGTTCCCGCCGATGATGTGTTCGCCGCGGTCAGTCGTGACAAAGGCAAAGGCATGGTCGCCACCGTCAAGAGCCTTCTTGATGCCTACGGCAGCGTTCCCTATGGTTGGCCGTACGCCGCCACGCTCGCATGCATCGGCCACCTGTATGGTTCCGACAGAATCACGCTGACGCTGGACGGCAAGCCGGTGCAGCGCAGCGAGGCCGCCCGCGTGCTTAGGGAAACGAAAAAGCAGGACTCCATCCGAGTGGATCTACCGCGCGTATTCGACACGAGAAAAGTTTCACAGCTGCGTGACTTCGCCAGGGATTTCCTTGGGCTCACCGCCGCGGACCTGCCATCGAATGCGATTGATCTGGCGGAGGCCGTTACCACGCGACTTAAGTGGGAGGCGGAGAGTTTGACCCAGCTGCGCGTGCGCAATGCCCGATTCGGCTTTGTGCAGCAGCTCGACAAGGCCATTGAGAAAATCAACTATGCCTCCGGAATGGGTGAGGACTGGCTGCTTGGCGATTTCACCGCACAAGAAACCGAAAACGGTTCCGAAGAACTGCTCGAGTTTAAAGAAGACGTAATCGACCCGATTGTCGCTTTCCTCAACGGTTCCCAATCCAGGATTCTTGCAGACGGATTGGAATGGCTGAAAAACAACAAGCCAAACATCGACTATGTATCTGGCACTACGGCAGCAAGCCTGTACCAATCCGCGGAACAGCTGGCAAACGACCCGAACATCTTCCGCAAAACCAATAAATTCAAGACTGCCATTGACGATCTGCGTGAGGCAACAGACGCAACCATCCAAACCGAACGCGCCAACGCGCTTAACGACGTGGAAGATATTCGCGCCAGAATCCACGATTCCACCGAATATCAGCATGCAACACAAGCCGCGCAAGCCAAGGTCGAGACAGAACTGGACCAAGTGGCGGAACGCATGCAGCGCATACCGTTCATCTACAAAATGCGCGAAAGCGTACACGAACTGAGCGAACGCACTTACCCGCAACTCATCAACACGCTAGCAGCCTCCGCGCCGAGACCGAAGACCGCGCTCGCAGGAGAGGCGCAGGCTGCTACAGCTACTACGCCGATGGATGCAAACATTCCTGAATCGCAACAAAAGGAAACCCCGCGCGTGGCCGTGTCGTTCGCTACCATCAGCAGGCCTCACACCAAGGACGCTTTGGAAACCAAGGATGATGTGGATGACTTCCTTGATGCTTACCGCCGTGAGCTTATCGCCGCCATTGAGAATGGAAAGAAGATCCTGCTATGAACACGTCGAAACTGCAAGCCTTCGCAACGGATGCGCGCCGCCAGCTCATGAATGCGGTGAGGGCCCGGCTTGACGCCGCATTGGTGCCGAATTCTGACGCCCAGGTTGACGACCCGCGTGCGTTCGCTTTTCTGCAGCGTGAGATCGAGCGTGCCGGTGGCGGCGTAGAGGGCCGCAAGCATGTGGTGGAGCGTTATGCGTACCGGTGGTTCAACCGCATCATCGCGTTCCGTTACATGGATGTGCACGGGTTCACTGGCACGCCGGTGGTCTCTCCAGCTGGCCTGACCAGCACGAATGGTCTGCCGGAAGTGCTTGCAGCGGCGAAACGAGGCGAGTATGACAGCAGGGTGTTCTCGTTGCGGGTGAATGATAAGGCCAAAGAGCGCATTGAAGGATTGCTGAGTGGTTCCATTTTGGCGGATGATCCGCAGGGCCTGGCTTATGGTCTGTTGCTGCAATCCGAATGCCGGTTCTGGAATCGTAACCTGCCGTTCATGTTTGAAAACGTCGGCAAGGAGGCCGGCAGAGTGGATGAACTGCTCATGCCAGCTGATCTGCTCGCCGAGGGTTCCGTGTTGAGGAATGCGGTGGAGGTCATGACTCCGGAGGATTGCGGTGTTGACGATCCGTCCGGCAATGTGGAGATCATCGGCTGGCTGTACCAGTACTACATTTCGGAACGCAAGAACGAGGTGATGGACGGGTTCAAGAAGAACCACAAGGCCGGAGCCAATGAGATTCCCGCAGCCACCCAGCTGTTCACGCCGGATTGGATCGTGCGCTACCTGGTGCAGAACACGGTTGGCAGGCTTTGGATGCAGTCGCATCCGGATAGCCAGCTGTACAAGAACTGGGATTATTACATCTGGCCTTCAGAGAATGATGCCGCCGGGGATGAGGACATTCTCAAAATCCAGACCCCGGAGGACTTGACCGTCTGCGATCCCGCATGCGGTTCCGGCCACATGCTCACCTACGCGTTCGACCTGCTGTATGAGATCTACGAGGAGGAGGGGTATGCGCCGAGCGATATTCCCGGCCTGATTCTCAAGTACAACCTGTACGGCATGGAAATCGATGAACGAGCCGCAAGCCTTGCCGCCTTCGCTCTGACCATGAAGGCTCGTTCCCGTTCCCGTAGATTCTTCAAGAAGCAGGTGGAGCCGAATATTCAGCGCATTGTGCCGATTGCGTTCAAGGAAGACGAAGTCGCCGAGCTGAATGACCTATACCAGGTGAATCTGGACTCCACGGTATGGAACACCTATGCGAAGGCGGACGTGTACGGTTCGCTGATTCAGCCGCCACAGGAGCTTGTTGAATTGGCGGCGTCATCACCGGAAAGCGAGGATGGCGTCGATACGTTGTTCGACCCACTTCTGCGTGAACATACAGAGGACGTATTTACTCAAACAAGGTACCTCGCACGTAAATACGCGGCAGTGGTGGCGAACCCGCCATATATGGGCGCAAAGAATATGAGCGGCGAGCTCAAACATTTCGTGCAGGATCATTATGAGGATGGCAGGGCTGATCTCTTTGCGGCATTCATTTATAGACTGTTTGAGTTGGTGCCTAAGCATGGGCAGCTTGGCTTCATGACTCCTTACGTGTGGATGTTCATATCTTCCTATGAGCAGATGCGTCAACGGATTATCCGACAGGAACACATCAGTTCATTGATTCAACTGGAATATTCCGGATTCGAAGGTGCCACCGTGCCTATTTGTACTTTCACTCTAGGAAAGGGTCGCAGCGATAGGAAGGGTGCATTTGTCAGGCTTAGTGATTTTATAGGAGCGAAGCAGCAAGGTCCTCGTGCATTGGAAATTATCGAAGCGCACAATAATGAGCAATCTGCCCATTCGGGTATGCGCAAGTATTTTTTCGAGGTGAACCAGCACGAGTTCGCGCAAATCCCTGGCTCGCCAATCGTCTATTCTGCTAGCTCTAGTATGCTGCGCATTTTTGAAAATGGTGTTCCTTTTGAGAAACATATTGCAATGCGTGAAGGGATTCATACAGCTGATAATCAGCGTTTCTTACGTTGTTGGTGGGGAATATCTGTTTCTTCCATGTCGGACAATGCGTCATCGGTAGAACAGATAGATGAACAAGGCTGTTGGGTTCCTTATTGTAAAGGAGGTGATTACCGTAAGTGGTATGGGAATCTGACATTTGTAATCGGTTTTGATCAGGAACACCGCAAATCTATGAAGCAGCAGCAAGGCTGTGTTTGGCCGAGTCAATCTCTTTGGTTCAAGGAAGGCGGTACATGGACTGCGGTTTCATCTGGCAATTTAGGGGTACGTTGGTTCCCGCATGGATGCTTATTTGATGCTGGTGGCCAAGTCCTAATAGGTGAGAATCATATTGAAGCAATTGCGGATTTAAACACTTCGCTTTATCAAACAATCGCCGATATGACGATGCCGACTTTAAACTATAAGTGCGGAGTTTTAAAGACGCTGCCGGACATTAGATCTAATGATGAAGATGTGATTGAGTCCGCAAAAGTATGCATTCAAGTTTCCCGGCTTGATTGGGATTCGTTTGAGACGTCATGGGATTTCCAACGATTTGTGCTGTTTGACCCTAATCAGGGTGCGCAGGCGGGAGATTTGCTTGAAGATGCGGTACTTCATCTTCGTGAGTACTGGAACCGCGTGTCCGAGGAGCAGCGCCAGCGTGAGATTCGCAACAATGAGCTGGTCGCGGATGCATATGGTGTGCGAGACGAGGTGCCGTGCGATGTGCCGTTGGAACGTGTATCGTTGAAGCGCAACGTCGCGTTCTCATATCCTAGGGATACGCCGGAAGCACGCAACGAGAAATTCGCTCAAGATGTCGTCAAGGAGCTTATCTCGTATGCTGTGGGCTGCATGTTCGGTAGATATTCGCTTGATAAGCCGGGGCTGATTCTCGCTTCGCAGGGTGAAACACTTGATGATTTCCACGCGCAGATTCCGAACCCATCGTTCGAGCCGGATGAAGACAATGTCATTCCGGTCGCGGAGACGGACTGCTTCGAGGACGATATTGTGACGCGATTCCGCAGATTCCTCGCCGTGGCGTTCGGCAAGGAGAATCTGGCCGCGAACATCGCCTACATCGAACAGGTACTGGGCAAAAGCATCCGCAAGTATTTCGTGAACGATTTCTACAACGATCACGTAAAGATGTATTCGAATCGACCGATCTACTGGCAATACTCTAGTCAAACCAGCAACAAGGGCTCGTTCAAGGCGCTCGTGTACCTGCACCGGTATACGCCGAAAACCACGAGTACGGTGCTCAATTATCTACGTGACTACATCAACAAAATCGCCGACATCGCCGATAGCTTGGAACATTCGGATCGTGCCGCGGACCAGAAACAGGCCGCCAAACTTCGCAAGGCCGTTCTCGAGTGCAAGGATTATGAGGACCAGACCTTGTACCCATTGGCTACCCGCAATCTGGAAATGGATTTGGACGACGGTGTGCTGGTGAATTACCTCCGCATGGGCAAAGCCCTGCGCTCCATCCCCGCTATCGAGAAGAAGCGCAAAGAAGTCTCCACCTGGACCTGGCCCGTTCATCCGTTGGGCAAGGAGTAGTTGTCAGCTTATGTGGATCACGGCAGATGTAAATATTCCTCAACAGTTACTCGACGCCGCTGCGAAGGATGAAGTGGTTTTCTTTGTCGGTGCGGGAGCTTCATTTAATCCTCCAGCCAATCTGCCCTCCTACAATCAGTTAGCCGCAATGCTTGCTGATGAGGCAGACGAGTCCCGGCCTTGTGATGATGAGCAGTTAGATCGTTTTATCGGGATGTTGCCTGACAATTTCAATGTCCATAAGCGAACTAAAGATATTATGCGTGGTGATGATATTCATTGCAATTCCACACATGAGGCCATCGTCAGACTTGCTAGTAGCGTAAAAACTCCGCGCATTGTGACAACAAATTATGATCTTCTTCTTGAGGAAGCTGCGCAAAAGCAGAATTGTGATTTAGGCAGAAGTTATTATGGACCGGCTGTCCCCATCGGCAGCGATTTCTCAGGATTGTTGTACTTGCATGGTTCAGTGGATAGCCCTGATCGCGAAATAGTCCTTGACGATAGGGATTTTGCTCGGGCTTACCTTTCAGAGGGCTGGGCGACACGTTTTCTACTTAAGCTATTTGAGACATACACGGTTGTATTCATTGGCTACAGCTTTGGCGATGTCATTATGCGATATCTTGCATTGGGCATTTCGTCCCACGCCAGACCTCGGTACATTTTCCTCTCTGAAGAGGATATGAACGGAAGAGATAATGAATGGCAACACAATGGAATTACTCCGATTGCCTATCCTTCAGCTAATAAGCATTGTGCGTTAGTCAGGGCAATTAATGCTTGGGCTGATCACATGTCCTTGGATTACAATGCTTACGAAAAACGTTTACCAGGCATTATCGAAAATGGTGTTCCGAAAGATGCTGTTGATCTTGACTATGCCAGCGCTGCTTTATCTACAGCCGAGGGCGCGCAATGTTTTGTCGACATTATTGAAAGAAAAGAAGGTCAAGAAGAGACGGTCAAATCGAAGATAAAGAGGGAATGGCTATCTTGGCTGATGAGTTCGGACGCGCTCCGGGAAGTTTTCACAGAAAGAGGCCCAAAGACTCAGAATGAGAAGATTCTGCTGGATTGGTTCCTTGTCGATTTTGTGCAAAAGCCGGAAGAACGGGATTTTGTGCTGTATGTGCTTTGCAAGTTGCAATCATCAATGTCTGATTGGTTATTTGAGCAATTGCATGAATGTGTCAGTTATTGCATCAGCCATCGGGATAGACGGGATTTAATTCCGGTCTTTACGGTTTTAATGACTTCCATGCAGGGCCACTCCGCTCCAAGTGTTCTTGATGAATTTATTGAGCCATCATTACTTTACAATTCAGATATATCGCCTCAAATATTATCTCTCATTATTCGCCCATATTTAAAACTGACCGCGCCTTTCCGGGGGAACGGCATAAGGCCTAGAGCTGAGATTGCATGGCCATATGACAGGATAGAAGAGATTGATAATCATTTGAGCTTCGACATGAAGAAGATGGCATTGCTTGCTGAATCCAGCTTACAAAGAGCTAGTGCTCTATTACAAGCTTATCAAGGTGAAAATGAATACTCTTGTTTAAGTAGGCCATCGATAGAGCCTAGCGATCAGAATTTATATGTGTCTGATTTGCAATCTATGTTTGTCGACATTCTTCGTGATTATGCGCATGGTCATAAAGATCAACAGGATAGTCTGATATATCGGTGGTGGAATAGTGAGTCTGCGCTTCTTAAACGTTTAGCGATTAATACTATTGCTTTTTCGGATTGGGATGCGAACCGTAAAATCACTTGGATTCTCGAACATGATTATTTATTTGACTTGGATGCCCATCATGAAGTCTATATGGTTCTTAAAGAAGCTGCTCCGAGCATGGGAGAGAATTCGAAGAAAAACATACTAGAATATCTGAGGAATAAACTTGATTCCCTCAAGGAAACATATTCTGATGAACGAACGGCGCTTTATGAGCAGTTTGATGTTCTTCAATGGCTTCTTAAGCATATGAATGGTGGAATGGGGAATTGGCCTGAGGCTCAGAAGTGGAAGAATGAGCTTGCTCGGAAATATAATTTTTTGCCGCGAGAGCATGCAGATTTCCATATTTATTCTGAAGGAGTTTGCAGTGTAACTACTGGAATTACTGATGAGCAATTTATTGATATTTTGGAGAATCGTCCGTCTGTTCTCGAAGAAAAAATGTTTGGTAACCAAGATAAAACGGTTAAATTTGATTCTTTGAGTATTAATAATCAAATCTCTGAAGTTGTTTCGCATAATCCTCGGGTGGGATTTACTCTTTGGGAACTTGTCAATCGGCATAAAGAAAGTGACGCAGTTCAATATAGTTGCTCAATCATTCGTGGGTGGGGTGAGGCATCCCTGGATGATGAACAAATATTGGTTCTTGATTTATTGAAGAAGCTATTGCCGAAGATGGGGCAAGATGAAGTAAGCGCAGTGTCGTTTTTCCTGAATAGACAGATTGATGGGGAAAAGACTACGATTACCGCGAAAACTTTACAGATAATGAGTGATATCGCGTTGCAAATTTGGGAACGATATAGCTCGACATTCAGCGCAAGTAAAGATCAGCAATGGCAGAACGATCCAGTTACATATTCCTTGAATTGTTGGCCTGGTAAACTCGCTTATTTCTGGATGGGCAGAATCCGTTGGAGATATAGGCAAGAAGCTGATTCTTGGAATGGTCTTGATAATCTCGAAAAGAAGATGGTTCGTCGTTTTGTAGATGATGAAGGTGACTTCTCCCCGCTTGTTTGGACAGCATTGCTTACAAATATCAATATGCTTCATTCGCTTGATCGGGAAAATACAGAGAGCTGGTTGCCTGATTTAATGAAAAAAGCGGGCACGAAGTTTATTTGGAATGTGATGCTCCCGAATCCGATTCTTAATATTCGACTTATTGACATAGCTTTTTATGAGAGCTGTCTTGATGAGTTTAAATATCTGTCTCATTTGGATGATTATAAGAAACAAAGCTTTCTCTTACAGGTATTTTGGATAGTTACTTATGCTGGATTGGAAGATAAACGGAGAGCGAAACTTTTGTCTAAAGTCGTGACAGCTGGGAATGGCATTTATGCTCCTTTGTTCATGGACCGGATTGTGTGGGCTTTCAAATTCCGGCTTGATTCCAAAAGCAAGAATATGGTGTGGGATTTATGGCTCCATCGATTTATTGAAGATCGTCATGCCGGCAAAGGACGGAACTGGAGTGAAAAAGAGCGAATTGCTTTTGCTGAACTAATTCCTCTGTTGGATGAGCATCTTAAAGAAGGAATGAAGTATCTTTCTGATAATTTCCCAAGAATTATGGGGCGGGATTTTATCAACCTTATTATGCTTAAAAATATTGATGATATTCCGCAGGAATGTGCGGAGGCATTTATTGAGTTTTATACGTGTTTATTTAAGCAACCTGATATTCCTTATGTATGGCGAGTAGAAGAATTATTGCAGAATCTAATCGATAAGTTTGGAATTGGTAAAGTTAGTCCATTGGTGTCTTTAGCAAGGCAGAAGCGTATCATCTCAGATACTTGGAGTCCTTCTTTCAAAGGAGGAGCTGCGTAATGGTGACGAAGAAGGTGAGATATGGGTATTAAAACACTGTTGTGCGGCGAATCCAAGAATGTGGAGTACAAGCTCACGCCTCCCTCTAGGAGCATCAACTACACCAAAACCGCGGTGGCGTTTGCCAATGGACAAGGCGGATGTTTGGTGTTCGGCGTCGAAGATCAAACGCTCCGTGTGGTTGGTATTGCCGAAGACAAGGTGTTCACGGTAATGGACTCCATTTCGGACGCCATCGTCAATAGCTGCGAGCCACTGATTATTCCCGACATCACCATGCATGATGTGAACGGCAAAACGGTTATCGTGGCTGAGATCGCTCCCGGCTTGCAGCGTCCGTACCATATCAAGTCGCTCGGTCAGGAACAAGGAACGTTCGTCCGCGTAGCTGGCACCACGCGTCAAGCCGATCAGCCCACTATCCGGGAGCTGACCATCGAAGGCAGCAACCGGAGCTTTGATCAGGTACAGTGCCTTGGACTGTCCGTAACGGAAGAAGACGTTGAAGCATTGTGCGCAAGTCTGACGAAAACCGCGAAAGATAATGCCGAAGACCCCTCGAAAGTCAAAACGGTTACGGAGAAACAGTTGCTGCAATGGGGCGTGCTGGCGGAACAAGACGGGCAATTGGTGCCCACCAACGCCTATGCGATTCTGACTGGTAATGAGGCCGTCCGGTCTGTGGTGCAATGCGGCGTGTTCAAGGGAACCACCAAAGCTGTGTTTGTGGATCGACGTGAGTTCGTCGGCACTCCGCAGGAGCTTATCGAAGAGTCCTACCAGTATGTGTTGCGCAACATCCATATGGGTGCCAGATTCAAGGGCGTGTACCGGCAGGATGTGTACGAGATTCCACCGGACGCCGTTCGAGAGCTGATTGTCAACGCGATAGTGCATCGCAGCTATATCGACCATTCAAGCATTCAGATCGCGATCTACGATAATCGATTGGAGATCACTTCGCCCGGGCGCTTGCCAATGGGGCAGACCATTGAACGCATGAAGCAGGGCTATTCGAAAATCCGCAACGAGGCATTGGCCTCTGCCTTTGAGTACATGGGTTACATTGAGCATTGGGGGAGCGGCATCCTGCGTGTGATGCAGGAGGTGCGCGATGCCGGATTGCCGGAACCGGAATTCTTTGGCGGCGATATGGATCTGCGCATCAACATTTATCGCAATGGCTCAGAGACAGGTTCTGATGACGGGATTGTGACGGGATTACGACGGGATTCGCTTTCTGATGACGGGATTGTGGAAGGAGCAACTTCAAAAACGAGTGCTGCTCCGAATGCCGCCATTGCAGTGGTTCCATCCCAGAAAGAGCGTATTCTTGATGCGCTGCGTAAGAATGCGAGCATTTCTATCTCTGACGCCATACGGATACTGGGCGTGCAGGAAAGGCAGGCTCAACGAATATTGAAGAGTCTGGTAGAGGAAGGCAGTGCAGTGAAAATTGGTGCTGCCCGCGCCACTCGATACGCTGAAGCGAAGAAAAGGACGGAACTGCATGAGTGAGAATAGCCAAGTAACAAGACTGCTCGCCAGACGTTTCAGCCAGCCAGGCGAGCGTGGGCGCATCGTGTTCTGGCGTGATGACAAGAAACAGTACGCGGATGTTGTGGAAACGTTGGTGGGGGAGCGCACCACTGATGAGATACTGCGTGAGGTTGAACTCATCACCCCGGAAATCGGTGATGAGAACGACAGGCGGTACATTCCGTTCACCGTGCGCTATCGCATGTTCCACGAGCAGCCGAATCAAAAATTCCTCGTATATCTGACGGAGCCGGACCCGGCGGTTCAAGACAACTGGCTGTTGGATTTGGAACTGGCATACGGCCCCACGTTCACCATGGACAAACTCGCCGTGACGCTTACGGAAACACTGCCGGAAGCTTCCGCCGACACCCGAAACGAGTGGTTGGAAGTGATGAAGCGTGTACCGAAGTTCTTCGACAGCGAAGAACGCGCCAAGCGCTTCGCAAAACGTCTTAACGTGCACGACGACGTCACCGATTTTCAGGCGAAGATGATCGCCACGTTGCTGCAACTGAAAGACGATCGGCACAGCATGCAAGACATCTGGGCTGAGCTGCTTACACAATATTCGCAGGGTGACGATTCCGGTATCACCGCGATCGAACGCATGGGATTAAGCATGTTCCATTGGACTGGAACACGGCGCATTTATCGTTTTGATGTGGATACTGATGCCGGCAACGAGCCAACGGTGAAAGACTTCGTGCTATGGCTGTTCCAGCTGGCATGGAATGGATTCTCCGATGGCAGGAACGCCGTTTCCGCTTATGCGAACATTATTCGCGACTGGGACGATTGGTATAAGAACATCGACATGCGCACGGTGCTGCAGAATCTTTCCGAGAATGCCGTGGAGGAACTGCACCTGTCCACTCGAATCGCCGACATGAGCGTAGAAGAGCTTGCCGACCGCGACCTGTTCCGCGACGTGGATGAGATGATCGTCAACAAGCTGTTCGAACGATTGGGATCGCAATCCATTACGGACGACCAGGTGCAACGAATCATCAACGGGCGCAAGCAAAAACTCTGGTATGCAGAATATGCCGACCAATATGAGTGCATTGCCGCAGCAAGCAGGCTCCGTGCCGTTCTGGCTGAATGCGGTGAACTCGTCAGCACCGTCAGCTCGCCGGAGCAGGGGATGAAGCTGTATGCTGAAAAGCTATACAAGGCCGACGGCGCATACAGAAGATATGTGCTCGCATGGCATCGCGCCAACCCGGATGCGGTGAGCGTGGACGATGATTTGCAAAGCGCCTACGAGGCATATCAGCAGGATTTGGGCCAGGCATGGCAAAAACAAGTCGATACGCTTAGCCAATGGAAGTTCATAGACATGGACGCGCAAACCAATTTCTATGAACGTGAAATCGCGCCGACCTTGAAGGCCGGCAGAAAAATCGCCGTGATCATTTCCGATGCGCTACGTTACGAGGTTGCGCAGGAACTGTCCGAACGCATCGACAGAGAAAGCCGTTTCAGTACGAAACTGAACATGCAATACAGCGTTCTGCCATCCTATACACAACTTGGCATGGCGGCGTTGCTGCCGCACGGCTCGCTCGAATTCGACAGCAAAGACCGTTTGTATGTTCTCGCGGATGGACGCAGCACCAAAGGAATCGAAGCGCGTGATGCCATTCTTTCGGCCGTAGGCGGCAAAGCGATTAGATATGACGATTTGACAAAGCTGAAAGTCAGCGAAATCAAAGAACTATATAAATCCTGCAACGTGTTGTATGTGTATCACAACCATATCGACGCCACCGGTGATGCGGAGAAAACCGAATTGGAAACGGTAGACGCATGCGAGAAGACGTTCAAGGAACTGGGCGAAGTAGTCAAAAAACTTGCCAGCGGCAACGTCCATAACATGATCATCACTGCGGACCACGGATTCCTCTATCAGGACCGAGATTTGGACGGTACGGAATGGCTGAGCGAACAGCCCAAGGGCGATGCGGTATGGGTGAGAAAGAGGCGATTCTCCATCGGATCCAATCTTGCTCCGGGTCGTGCGTTCGTGACATTCAATGCCGCGCAGATAGGAATGGACGATGCTCGGAATGAAGGCATAAGCATTCAAGTACCGAACTCCATCATGCGCTTGCGCATGCAGGGCGCCGGTGTGAAGTATGTGCATGGAGGAGCAGCATTGCAGGAAATCGTCGTTCCTGTGCTGCATGTCAGTAAGGGGCGTTCCGCGGCCGACGATGTGAGGCCTGTGGAATTCACTATTCTGCAACGAACCGACAGGCTTTCCAGCAGACAGTTGACTGTGGAATTCTTCCAGAACGAGCCCGTTGGAGGAAAAATCCGCGCACGTACCGTATTGGCCGGATTGTGGGGGCGCGATACGGCAGGCAATGATGTGCTCATCTCCAATGAGACACCGGTCGCCTTCGATCTGCTCGGGCAGGAGAAAAGCGAACGCCATGTGACGGCTACGCTCATGCTGACCAGTGACGCGGAACGATTCAATGGAACGAATATCGAACTGCGCCTGCGTGAGAAGACAGATGGGTCAAATGTGCTGGTCATGCTTGACCAGAAGGCACGATACTTCTTCAAACAGGGCGTGGTGGCCGACGATGCCGGATTCTTCGACTGAATTGGATGAGCACAGAGGAAAGCGACCGTAAGGGGTAACACAATGAATGAGCAGGGTATGAGCCAGAACGGTTGGATTGAAAGTCCTGAACACAACGCGGATGGGAATTCCCTGACCGCGTTGGACGCTAAGATCACTGATATGTTCCCCGGGGTCACCGTCCGCAAGGATCTGGTGAACAAGGTCAAGGGCAATGCACTGGTGCCCTCGTATGTGCTCGAGTTCCTGCTCAGCGCATATGCCACGAACACCGACCAAGCCAGTATCGAGTCGGGTGTGGATCGAGTGCGTGCCATTCTTGCAAACAACTATGTGCATCGCGAGGAAGCCAATCTTATCCAGTCGAAAATCCGCGAGAAAGGGAGCCATAGGATTATCGACCGTGTGCAGGTGGTGCTTAATGACAAAACCGACCTGTATGAGGCAACGTTCTCCAATCTCGGCATCAGCCAGGTCATTGTCGATCCAAGCCTTGTAAAGGCCTATCCGAAACTGCTGGTGACAGGCATCTGGTGCATGTGCCAGATCGGTTACGCATATTCCGGCGACCCGCGCGAAGTACCATGGCAGTTGCTGCAGCTCAAGCCTGTGCAGATGTCGCGTGATGATCGCGAAAACTACATGCAGCAACGTTCGCAATTCACCGATAGCGAATGGATCGATCTGCTGATGCAATCCATTGGGTTCAATCCCGATCTATTCTCCGACCGGGCGAAACTGCTGCATCTGGTACGCATGGTGCCGTTTGTGGAACGAAACTACAATCTGGTCGAACTCGGGCCGAAAGGCACCGGCAAATCGCACATCTACTCGGAATTCTCACCGCACGGCATGCTCATATCCGGCGGGGAAGTGACAGTGGCCAAACTGTTCGTGAACAATTCCAACGGACACTTGGGGCTTGTGGGCTATTGGGACACGGTGGCGTTCGACGAGTTCGCAGGCAAGGCCAAGAAGGCCGGCCGGGACTTGGTGGACATCATGAAGAACTACATGGCCAACAAGTCGTTCTCCCGTGGCGTCGAGACGTTCCAAGGCGAGGCGAGCATGGCGTTCGTAGGCAACACCTCGCATAACGTGCCGTACATGCTGAAAAACTCCGACCTGTTCGAGGAACTGCCGAAACAGTATCACGATCCGGCATTCCTGGATCGTATTCACTTCTATCTGCCGGGTTGGGAGTTCGAACAGATCCGTTCCGAGATGTTCACCAGCGGATTCGGTTTCGTTGTCGACTATCTGGCGGAGATTCTGCACAACCTGCGCGATGCCGATTACAGCGACCGGTTCGAAAAGTATTTCGAACTGTCTTCCACACTGTCCACGCGAGATAAGGACGGCATCAAAAAGACGTTCTCCGGATTGATGAAGCTTATTTACCCGGACGGCAATGCTTCTCCTGAACAGATGGAACCGTTGCTGCGTTGCGCCATCGAGGGCCGTAAGCGCGTCAAGGACCAGCTGTGCCGCATCGACTCCACCATGGAGGAGGTCGAGTTTACCTACAAGCGTGTGAGCGACGGTGAAGTAGTCGCCGTGCAGACGTTGGAAGAGCTCGACTACCCGCAGCTGTATTGGCGTGGGCGTGTAGCTGAGAATTCGGAAGATAAGGGCGAGGCGGAAGCGCCTGTTGCCGATGATGCCGTGGCAATTGCGGGTAGCGAGGGAGGAGCTGGTGCCTCTGAGAATGCCGATGCCTTGCCCGTAGCGCGGCATCAAGAAGCGGTGATGTTGACGCCGGTCGAGCGTCTTGCAGCAAAGGCCGATGGAAAGCAGCGGGAACTGGTCGAGAATCAACGTGGAATCACGTATTTCGGATTATTCGGCCCCTACTTGGCCGGGGCAAAGAAAATCGTTGTAGAGGATGCGTATGTGCGTAAGCCGTACCAGCTGCGTAATCTGGCTGAGTTCTTGGAGATGCTGCTGAGATGCAAAAATCCCGATGAGGATGTAGCCGTTCATCTGGTGACCGGGCATAATGAGCCTGGATTCATGGAAGCGCAGCTAGATGGTTTGAACGAACTGGCATCGACGTTCTCACAGCTGGGCGTGAACCTTACATACGAATTCAGAGACACTTTGCACGACCGTTCCATTACTGCGGATACCGGCTGGGAAATTCTTCCCGGTCGTGGTCTTGACATCTTCCAGAAATTCGTTGACGGCGATTGGCTTAACCCGCTGTTGCGCCATCAGCAGCTCCGCCGCGTTAAGGAATGCAAGGTCACGTATCAGCGGGTCCGCGAGAAGTGAGGCAAAAATGAATGTCCAATGTCCAGCTTGCGGAACGTATGTGGCAGAGACCGCGACCATGTGTCCGTATTGCGGTTTTCGCGGTGATGATCCGAGCCGGCCAATATACAAGCAGGGGGAGTATCGTCCTGTGCCAATTGTGCCTTGCGAAATCGTGATGGATGATGGCCGGCGTGGCGAGATTTGGTTGTCTGACGAAGACAGCAAGAATCTGTTTCGGCATTTGACTGATTGGAAATGGCTTTCAACCATGCTTCCGGCTCTGGCGGAAACATTAGAAAGTATGTTTGGCGGAACTGTGCATTTGGAAGCCAAGCTTCCGGAACATATCATGCGCATGATTGAAGAGGGCAAACTCCATTTCGCCACGGATAAAAACGGTGAGATTCTCGCTGAAGTGTTCGATGAACGCAATAAAATCTTCAAACAAGTGCGTTTGGAGAAAGTCGTCAGAAATGATACGTTATTGCCGGCTATGCAGCATCTTGAAACACAGGCTGCCCTTTGCTTGGTAATGGAAAAAATCGATGAAGTCGGCCGAGCTGTGCAACAGCTCGGTGAGGAAATGCAGCAGGATCGTTTGGCCCGTGTCGATGCTGCGTTTGATATGTTCCAGCAAGCGTGTCGTATCGAGAGCAGTCGGGAACGTAATGAGTATGTACGTGAAGCGTTGAACGAGGCCACGCGCGCGAAGGCTTTGCTGGTGCGTAATTTTGCGCAGCAGCAGCGGCTGGTGAAGCAGGGTAGCAAGAAATCGGATGCTGCATTAAGGGCAATGCAGGATTATGTGGCGATTGTGAATGCAGTGAACGTGCAGATGCAAACGCATATGGCGTTGGGGCAACAGGACGTGGCCGCGTATTGCCTTCAGGATCTTAATAAGTTCATTAAGAACTATGATCTCGATAAGCGCGATACGATGCTCAACCTTGTAGGCAGCGTGAAGAGCAAGAACAGGGGCAGTAATCAGGAAAAGTTTATTGACGGTTCTTTGCAGGTTGCAGCGAACATTGAAAGCGTGGTGAAGGCTCTCGACGCGGGCGAAGTAATTTCTCCGAAGCTCATTACCGAGAATGATGGGAACGGGAATGATTCTAACGATGAGGAGAAGCAGCATGATGAAGAAAACTGAGGATGCTGAAAAAGTTGCTGATGAAATTGCAGGTGTTGACGAAGAGAATCCTGCGTCGAAAAAACGCTCTTGCATCAAGTGCAAGATAGAACTGGCTTCCGACAACAAGCTGCCGTTCTGTCCTGCTTGCTGGGAAGAAATTACCGGCTACCTGAAAAAGACCGGAATCGCCATGGGAACTTTGATGGTCGCTTTGATAAGAAAGTATGGTCCCAAAGTCGGCAAGGCGGTCTTCATGGCGAGGTAGTGCCCGAAGGTTTGCGCACTTAGGGTCGTGCCCGTCCATGGGACGATGATCAGTTCGCTTCCTGCAGGTTGTCATCGAGCCGGGACATGTCGAGGTAGCGGCGCGTGCTCCATTCGTTCGCGGTGACGTACCTGGTTCTGGCGCAGATGAGCATCAACGCGCTGTTGCCGTCCGGGAAACTGCCGACGACGCGCGTGCGACGCCGGATCTCCCGGTTCAGCCGTTCGATCATGTTGTTCGTGCGGATCCTCCTGCGGTGCTCCGTCGGGAATTCCGGCAAAAGGTAGCCGGTCGTCTCCCCGATGCCCTCGCGCAGGCAGCCGGCCGCCGCCTTGAGCTTCCTGGACTCCATCTCCGCGGCGACCGTCCCGGCCTTGGCGAGGGCGGATTCGCGGGACTCCATGGCGAATATCGCCTTCAGGGCCGCGGACGCCCAATCCCGGTGGTTGGGCGGCACCTTCGAGAGCACGTTGCGCATGAAGTGCACCATGCACCGCTGGTACTTCGCCCGGGGAAGCATCGAGTTCACCGTGGAGACGAGTCCCGCGCACCGGTCGCCGACCACGAGGCGCACGCCCTTCAAACCGCGTTCGATCATGCTTCGTATGAACTGCTCCCAGCTGGCAGCGTCCTCCCTCATGCCCTCCGTCACGCCGATGACCTCGCGGTGGCCCTCCGCGTTGACGCCGATGGCGACGAGGACGCTGACGTTCTCCACGCTTCCGCCCCAGGAGCGCTTGTGCCACACGCCGTCCATGAACACGTACGGGTATTCGGATTCCAATGGCCGGGTGCGCCATCGGTCGATGTCGTCATACACGCGCTTGAGCTTGTCGGAAAGGGTCTGGGATGGCATCCTGTCACCCCACAGCAGTTTGCTGATGTCGTCGACCTGACGGGTGCTCACTCCCGCCAGGTACATCTCCATCAACGCCTCCTCGACGCTGGACTCCCGCCTGCGGTAGCGTTCGATGACCGCGGATTCGAAGACCGCGCCCTTGAGTTTCGGCACCCTGAGCTCGAGCCTGCCCGCCTTTGCCGTGAGCGTGCGTTCGTAGTGGCCGGCCCTGTACGCCTTGCGCCCCTCCTTGCGTTCGTATCTGGCGGCCCCGGTGATCTCGTCGGCCTCGGCGTCGAGCATGGCGTTGAGGATCTGGGTCATCTTCTCGGTGACCAGCCGGTCGAGTTTGGTCTCGAACAGGTTCTGGTCGATCTGTATGATGTTGCTGTCGGGCATGGCTGCGCGTCCTGCTTTCCAATTGCGATTCTTTGTTTGGCGACTGAAAATCGTACACAGGACGCGGGCCATGCCCGCTTCAACATCTCAACGAAGAACAAAACCGAAAGTGCGCAGGAATTCGGACGTTATCTTCCGGAGAGGCCGATCAATGGGCAGATAAATATGCGGAACGCATTCAGAAACATCTTGATGCATTGGACAAAACATTCACTGTTGATGTCGACAATGCTAACGATCCCCCAAGCATTAGAAACATCGTCAACGGAATCATTACCTATGCAATCGGCCAAAAGAATTGGAATGCTGATGGCAGAGATGTAGCGCTCACTGTGAAGGTAAATGATAAAGTTTTTGAATTCACGGCTCAATATGCTGATATTCCGGTCGAGTCGGTCTCGATTTCGGGTGACGGCGTGAGCAACGGGAAGCTGAGCCTGAAGTCCGGTGCGAGCGTGCAGCTGACCGCGACGGTCAGGCCCGACAACGCGACGGACCGGAAGGTCACATGGACGAGCTCGGACAGCTCGGTCGCGAACGTGATGGGCACGGGCGTGGTCACCGCCGGGTCGAAGGCCGGCACCGCGACCGTCACCGCGACGGCGGGCGGCAAGAGCGCGTCAGTCCAGGTCACGGTCTCGGCCCCGCAGGACCCGTACGCGCAACTGGACGCTTTGGCGAAGGCCCACGCGTCGGACCTGGCGGACGGCACGTACACGGTGTCGACCGTGTTGAAGGACGGCATGCTTCTGGACGTGGCCGGCGGGTCGAAGTCCGACCGGGCCAACGTGCAGCTGGGCGGCTCGAACGGCGGCGCGAACCAGAAGTGGAGGGTGTCGCACGACTCGAAGGGCTACGTGACGCTCTCGAACGCGAACTCCGGCAAGGTCCTGGACGTGGCGGGCGGTTCCGCGAGGAACGGCGCGAACGCGTTGCAGTACTCGTCGAACGGCGGCCGCAACCAGAAGTGGGTCGCGGTCAGGTCCGGCTCGTCGTACCGCCTGGTGTCCGCGCTGTCGCAGTCGATGGTCCTGGACGTGGCGGGCTGGTCCACGAAGGACGGCGCGAACGTGGACGTGTGGACGTCGAACGGCGGCGCGAACCAGCAATGGAAGTTCGCTAATGCCGTTTCCGGGAAGCCCATGACCGTGTGGTACAGGCCGGATTCCTCGTGGAAGAAGACGGAGTTGTATTACCGTACGTTCGTGGGTGGCGAGTCGCTCTCCTCCGTGGCCATGGAGAAGGCGTGCGGCGGCTGGTACAAGGCAGTCGTGCCCGACTCCAAGGGCGGCAAGGTGCGCCTGGCGTTCACGGACGGTTCGGAGTGGGACACCGGTGGCATGAGGTACTACGCGACCGGTGACTCGGCCGCGGTCGCCGGCGGGCAGGTCATCGCTGACGTGACGCCCAACTGCGTGGCAACAACCAAACAATAACCCAATCCACACAAAGTAGAGCACAGTCTCAAGGGTGGTTCTGGTTACAAGCCAGAACCACCCTTTTTCAAATATTTGATATTCCGATAAAGTAAATTGAGGTACAAAAAAGAGACGATGACGTCGACACCCTAACGAAAGAGAACACGATGAAGAAGATTCCCGTCCTCGCCTGCTCGTCTGTAGCTATTCTTGCGCTTGGACTCAGCATCGCTTTACCATCAGGTTTTGCTCAAAACGTCGAAAATACAACAAATCAATCTGTTCAAACAATCTCAGAGAATACTATCCACTCCGAAACTGCTTCAAGTGGTCCTGTCACCCTCAAAGCTTCATGGGATGAGACAAAACTCGGCAGTCCAACTACTTTCCATGTGGAGGCGACAGGCGGCTCTGATAAGTACATGTTCCGCATGGATGCACCTTCGTATAGTAGTCCAGATGAATACGCTTTCGAAAGCGTCGCCGATCCAAGCCGCAGCGACTGGACGAAATACACCTCCGAAACCACCAGCCATGACTATGAATTCACAATGATGGCTTCCGGAACATACAACTTCCACTTCTACGTCATGGATAAAACTGCAGGAGTTTATTATCTTCGCGTCAACTTTAACATCCAGGTTTCAGACCCAAATTATCCATCAATCAATGAGATAGTTTCCGAAGCGGTGGCTCAAAGCGAAAAGGAAACTGACGGAACGGAATATGCTAAAGCCGTCTGGTTGCATGATTGGCTTATTAGCCGGATGGAATATGACTCCACGTTGAAGTGGAGCAGCGCGGAAAGCGCACTTTCCCGAGGTCTTGGCACATGCCAGTCCTATGAATCCGCATATAGCAAGCTGCTTACCAAGGCAGGCATTGAAAACGTCGAAACCAGAGACACCAAGGATGCGCATACTTGGAACGCGGTAAAGATTGATGGAGACTGGTATCAAATCGATGCCACTTGGGATGACAGCAATGACAACTGGTACGGCTTTGATCAGCGCCATCTTTATTTCGGGCTCACTGATGAGCTTATGACGATTGCGCATCCGGGACATGAGTCGATGTATCAGACAGAAGGCTATGCACAACGTTCCACTTCTCTGAAAGATAATTACTACGTTCGTTCCGGAGGTAGTGCCCGAAGGTTTGCGCACTTAGGGTCGTGCCCGTCCATGGGACGATGATCAGTTCGCTTCCTGCAGGTTGTCATCGAGCCGGGACATGTCGAGGTAGCGGCGCGTGCTCCATTCGTTCGCGGTGACGTACCTGGTTCTGGCGCAGATGAGCATCAACGCGCTGTTGCCGTCCGGGAAACTGCCGACGACGCGCGTGCGACGCCGGATCTCCCGGTTCAGCCGTTCGATCATGTTGTTCGTGCGGATCCTCCTGCGGTGCTCCGTCGGGAATTCCGGCAAAAGGTAGCCGGTCGTCTCCCCGATGCCCTCGCGCAGGCAGCCGGCCGCCGCCTTGAGCTTCCTGGACTCCATCTCCGCGGCGACCGTCCCGGCCTTGGCGAGGGCGGATTCGCGGGACTCCATGGCGAATATCGCCTTCAGGGCCGCGGACGCCCAATCCCGGTGGTTGGGCGGCACCTTCGAGAGCACGTTGCGCATGAAGTGCACCATGCACCGCTGGTACTTCGCCCGGGGAAGCATCGAGTTCACCGTGGAGACGAGTCCCGCGCACCGGTCGCCGACCACGAGGCGCACGCCCTTCAAACCGCGTTCGATCATGCTTCGTATGAACTGCTCCCAGCTGGCAGCGTCCTCCCTCATGCCCTCCGTCACGCCGATGACCTCGCGGTGGCCCTCCGCGTTGACGCCGATGGCGACGAGGACGCTGACGTTCTCCACGCTTCCGCCCCAGGAGCGCTTGTGCCACACGCCGTCCATGAACACGTACGGGTATTCGGATTCCAATGGCCGGGTGCGCCATCGGTCGATGTCGTCATACACGCGCTTGAGCTTGTCGGAAAGGGTCTGGGATGGCATCCTGTCACCCCACAGCAGTTTGCTGATGTCGTCGACCTGACGGGTGCTCACTCCCGCCAGGTACATCTCCATCAACGCCTCCTCGACGCTGGACTCCCGCCTGCGGTAGCGTTCGATGACCGCGGATTCGAAGACCGCGCCCTTGAGTTTCGGCACCCTGAGCTCGAGCCTGCCCGCCTTTGCCGTGAGCGTGCGTTCGTAGTGGCCGGCCCTGTACGCCTTGCGCCCCTCCTTGCGTTCGTATCTGGCGGCCCCGGTGATCTCGTCGGCCTCGGCGTCGAGCATGGCGTTGAGGATCTGGGTCATCTTCTCGGTGACCAGCCGGTCGAGTTTGGTCTCGAACAGGTTCTGGTCGATCTGTATGATGTTGCTGTCGGGCATGGCTGCGCGTCCTGCTTTCCAATTGCGATTCTTTGTTTGGCGACTGAAAATCGTACACAGGACGCGGGCCATGCCCGCTTCAACATCTCAACGAAGAACAAAACCGAAAGTGCGCAGGAATTCGGACGTTATCAAATCAGACAAAGTATTTTCGTAGATATCCCCCAAAAGCAAATCCCAACTACGTGGAGCCACGTAATATTGAATCATCATGATTACCAGCAATAGCAGATTTGCTACGATCGGCTTATCTTTCAGCACCCCCAACAGGGCAGAGACAGCTTTTTTCATCTTAGGAGTTTCTTATCGTCTCTTTAAAAGCTTTTATCGCCTTGGCAACACCAGCCTCAATATCACTATCCGTAAGAAGAGAATCATCATCTTCTCCAAATTCGACAGTCTCAGTGATGCGATCTCTGATGAAGTCAATAGGCTCGGATTGTAGCTTGCTGTCATCTTTCTCATGCAATACGCTGGCCTGAAGTTTATCGATTACTCCATTATTCTGTGGATCGACATCCTTAAGAAGCTTGCGGAGCTCTTTCCCCAAAGCATCCTGTGCAGGGCCTACTGCCTTAGGTCTTTTCAAAGATATGCCCAACGAGACGGAGTAATCCGCATCACTCAAACCTTCTATGCCAAGAGTGCCTTTAACGGCTCGATCTATCTTGGAACCAGATTCATATTCATCAAATCCGCCAGATAGCCCTGAACCCAGGTATCTCACAGTAATCCTGCTGACGCCTACAGACTCCTCAAGGCGTTCTTTTGCGTTCCTTCGCAGAACAGGCTGCAACTCGAACTCGCCTTCTGTAAGAGCTGTTTCCAAGATACTATTGATAAGAGCTTCCAAAGCCCCCACAGCCGGACCAGCAGAAGATTTGAATACCGCAATATACGGATAACCTGGAACAGGAAAAACACAAGCATACTCTTTAACACTAAGAGGGGCAGCATGGTCTTTTGTCTCCACATCAGGCCAGTCCGCTTTGTAACGTGCAACCGTAACCTTAAAATAGGGTTCGCCGCTTCTAGAAGTATGTGGAGTAGCAATATACTCCCTACCCCGGTGAGTCACGTTGTTATCTTCTGGAGCATTTCTTTGAATAGCAGTAAACAGCTGACTCCACTTGGCCACCGTCCACTGATGCATCTGACCATCCTTATCGATTTCACCGCCAGAAAAGAAAAGAACACGCTTCTTCTTAGCCATCAGATCTCACCTTTCACTCACCCCCTAATACTAATCAACATAAGTCATACTCAAATAAATCACTCGTGCATTTTGAGACGATAGTGCTTCTTACCACAATGAAAAGGCAATCCCATATCGACGTGCATTTAAATTAACGAGCTACAACCTTGCACAATGCAAGCCAACCACTAAAACAACTTACGAGAAATGAATACTCTTAATCTTGGGAACGGGAGCACTCCCCTCACGCAGTCATCCCCCCACCCCTGTAGAATTTTCGGGAGAGAGACGGACCGAGAGAAGGAAATATGATGGTCGAAAGCAGCCAGAGCACGGGCACGAACGGGGCACATATCAAACACGGCATGCCGGCACACTCCAGAAATTCAAATGGGGGGGCAGGAATTCCAGTATCGAGCTGTTGCGCATCATCGCGATGTTCATGATCCTCGCCCATCACTTCATCGTCCATAACGGCTACGACGTGCTGAAACTCCCCTTGGGACCGGAACGGATCTTCTTCCAGCTCGTCATGGCCGGCGGCGGCAAGGTCGGCGTGGTCATCTTCTTCTCCATCTCCGCATGGTTCTTCCTCGACAAGGAACAGACCATCAAATCCAACCTGAAACGCGTATGGATCATGGAACGCGAGCTCCTGTTCTGGAGCCTTATCCTCGTAACGTTCTACCTCGTGTTCGACCGGGCCGACCTTGGCATGAAACTCATGGTGAAGAGCGTCATGCCATTGAGCATGGGCCTGTGGTGGTACGCCACCGCCTACGCCATCTTCCTGGCGCTCCTCCCCTTCCTGGCCAAGGGATTGAAGGCGCTCGGCCGCGAATACCATCTGGCGCTGGCCGCGACCGTACTGGTCATCTGGGGGTTGACCAGTTTCATCCCCGGAATGATAGGAATCAACGACGGCTTCCTCGGATTCATCTACCTGTTCATTCTGATTTCTGCCTATAAGTGGTACATGGAACCGTTCACCACCAGACAGGTCTGGCTGATGATTGGCACAGGTCTCGGTTTTTTCCTGTTGTACGCCTGCGCCTCCATAACATTGGAGGCTACTCGGGCACGACATGGGAATATATATATCACCGGCGATTGGCGGTTGCCCGTCATCATAGTCGGCTTCGGCATGTTCCTGCTGTTTAACCGTGCTACTTTCCACAATCGAACCATCGACCGAATCGCGCAGTCCGCGTTCGCCGTGTACCTGATCACCGACTACGCCGCATCCGAAAAACTGCTCTGGGTCCGGTTGTTCAACCTGCAGGACCTCTACCAGCAGCCGCTGGCGATTCTGCAGATTCTCGGCATCCTGCTGGCGATCTACGCCACATGCACTCTGCTTGACTTCATCCGCCAGGCATTGTTCGCAGCCACTATCGACCGGCGTCGCGGGCGCTGGTTTGACCTGCTGTGGGACAAGGTGTCCAACCGGATTCACGATTACTCGCATACGCCGATAATCGACTCATCTAGTACTCAAGCCCGCTGAAAGCGATAGACAACCATTCATTAGCTGGTAATCCGCGCGACCGGCACCTAGACGGTAGCGCGGATTACCCGTATACAGGCCATTACAGGAACATTAAAGAACGAACGTAGCCGGACTACCCACTGGGAATCGACTCTTGTTAGTTCTTCTGATTCGGCACAAGCATGATTTCGCCGTCGGCAATGCCCTTGAGATGCTGGCCGTAGGGGCTCTTGCCGTAACGCTCAGCAGACTCCATGAGCTCGTCGCGCGTGATCCAACCATTCTCGAAGGCGATCTCCTCCACGACCGCGATCGGCAGACCCTGCGCACGCTGCACGGTACGCACGAACTCACCCGCCTCAAACAAAGAATCCATCGTGCCCGTGTCCAACCACGCGTAGCCACGCCCCAGCGTGCGCACGTTCAGCATGCCAGCGTCCAGGTACATGCGGTTCAGATCCGTGATCTCCAACTCGCCACGCGGGCTCGGCTTCACCCGCTTCGCGTACTCGACCACGTGCTCGTCGTAGAAATACAGGCCGGTCACCGCGTAATGCGACTTCGGACGGGCCGGCTTCTCCTCGATCGACACGGCCTTCCTATCCTCATCGAACTCGACCACGCCATACCGCTCCGGATCATCGACATAATAGCCGAACACGCTCGCGCCCCCGCCGGACTCGGCCTTCGCGACCGCGCCACGCAACGTCGCGCCCAGGCCATTGCCGTAGAAGATGTTGTCACCCAACACCAGCGCGCACGGCTCGCCCGCGATGAACTCCTCACCCAACAGGAACGCCTGCGCGAGACCATCCGGAGCCGGCTGCACCTTATACGAGAACCGCACCCCGTAATGCGAACCATCACCCAGAAGCCGCTGGAAGTTCGGCAGGTCCTTCGGCGTGCTGATGATCAGGATGTCACGGATCCCGGCCATCATCAGCACACTCAGCGGATAGTAGATCATCGGATATTCTTCACGAATTTATGCTCCTCACCAATCACCCAGCTCATCCAAATCCTCCAACGGGATCGGCCAATCAATATGCAACTCCGGATCGGTGAGGTTCACGAACGTGTGCGCCTTCTTCTGCTCCAAGTCCGGTGCGCGTTCACGAGATACGTGTACACAGCACCGTCCTCCAACCCCTAGAAGCTATTGCCCATACCACGTGGCATGCATGGATGATAAGGGACACGAACCCCAGACATCCACGCGCGACGCCAAGCGGTCACTGGCCCTGACGCTTGTACCGGGCTTCGGTCGCGGCCTTCGCCGGCTCCCACCACGCACGGTTCTCGGTGTACCATTCGATCGTCTGCGCGAGGCCCGACTCGAAGTCGGTGTGCTTCGGAGTCCAACCCAGCTCGGTGCGCAGCTTGGTCGAATCGATCGCGTACCGACGGTCATGGCCCGGACGATCCTTCACCCAATCGAACGTATCCTCCGCCTGCCCCATCATCCTCAAAATCATGCGAAGCACGGTGATGTTATTCCTCTCACCATCCGCGCCGATCAGATACGTCTCGCCGACACGACCCTTCGTCAGAATCGTCCACACGCCGCTGGAATGGTCCTCGGTATGGATCCAGTCACGCACGTTCAACCCCTTGCCGTACAGCTTCGGACGCTGACCATCCAGGATGTTCGTGATCTGACGCGGGATGAACTTCTCCACATGCTGATACGGGCCATAATTGTTCGAGCAGTTCGAGATCGTCGCGCGGATCCCGTACGTGCGCGTCCACGCGCGCACCAGCATGTCCGAAGACGCCTTCGTCGAACTGTACGGGCTGGACGGATGATACGGCGTATGCTCCGTGAACCCGGCCGGATCATCCAACGCGAGATCCCCGTACACCTCGTCCGTGCTCACATGATGGTAACGGATCCCATACTTCCTGACCACCTCCAACAGGCGGAACGTGCCCTCCACATTCGTCCTGAGGAACGGTTCCGGATCCGCGATGCTGTTGTCATTATGCGACTCGGCCGCGTAATGCACGATCGCGTCATGACCCGGCACGATCCTGTCCAACAGGTCCGCATCGCAGATATCACCCACGACCAATTCCACACGGTCCTCGGGAAGGCCCGCGATGTTTTCCGGATTGCCCGCGTACGTGAGCTTGTCCAACACGGTCACATGCACGTCCGGATGATGGTCCACCACGTAATGCACGAAATTCGAACCGATGAAACCACATCCACCGGTCACGATAATGTTCTTGGGAGTAAACGTCTCTTCAACCACACCCCCGATTTTACGACACAACATCTATTCCCATTACGCATGATGTTATATGCAAACTTTCCTGAAAGAGAAAACGTTTTATGTATATATTTCATACAACCTTTATCCAATAGCCCCGAACTCACGTTTGCATCCACTGAAAATTTTTGCAAACCCCTTTTCAATACTCCCTCACACCACAACTTGCAATCGTTACGCATTCCGCATCCACAAATTGCCATTCAATCGGGGGCTACCCCTGCAAAAACAACGGCAAGTTTTTGCAAAAATCATTGTTATTGCAGCAACGATTTTCATTGACATTCTGCCATTTTCCACTCTTTAGCACTCTGCAAAAGGTATAGAATATACAGCATACGTTCGCAATAGAGCAAACGTTATCAGGGAAGATAAACCCCCGTCATAAGGGGCCATCAGTAAGGAACAAAGGAGTCATGAAACATCGGAAACCCGCACCGACCTGGCATAGGCTGGGGCTGAAGATTAGCAAGAAAGTGGTGGTCGGCATCACCGCCGCGGCGACCGCCTTCGGCGGACTGGCAATCGCCAGCACCGCAGCACAGGCCAGCACCGATCGCGACAGCTACGCCGACACCGTTGAAAACACCACGTTCGAACAGGCGCGCAAGCATTACGGACTGGCGCAGCAAATGAGCGAGGGCGCCACCCTGCATGCATGGGAGTGGAGCTTCAAAACCATTGAGGAAAACATCCCCGCTATTGCCGAAGCCGGTTACACCTCCGTGCAGACCGAGCCGATTTCCGCTATTCATAACGGCGGCAAGGGCATGATCTTCACCGAGAACTGGTACTACGTGTATCAGCCGACCGACACCACCATCGGCAACTGGGTGATGGGTACCGAAGATGATCTGAAGAGCCTGTGCAACACGGCTCACAAGTACGGCGTGCGTATCATCGTCGATGTGGTAGCCAACCATATGACCGCGACTTGGGGCGCCATCGCCGATCGTTGGAAGAAGTCCGAGTACTACCACCACGACTGCAATGACGGTGATGTGCAGGATTGGAACAACCGCTATCAGGTGACCCACTGCAAGCTGCTCGGCCTGTATGACATCAACACTGAGAACACCGAAACCGCCAACATGATGCACGATTTCCTCGTGCAAGCGGTCAACGACGGTGTGGACGGGTTCCGTTTCGATGCGGCCAAGCACATCGAACTGCCGGACGAGTATAACGGCTCCCAGTATTGGAACATCATTCTTAACAATGGCGCGCAGTTCCAATACGGCGAAGTGTTGCAGGATTCCATCTCCCGCGATAGCGACTATGCAAAGCTGTTCTCCAGCCACAGCAAGAACGGCGGCGGCGTCACCGCATCCTCCTACGGCAGCAAGCTGCGCGGAGCCCTGAATTCGAAGAACCTGAACGCCGGCACCCTGTCCGATTGGAGCAACTCCGCCAGCCCGAGCAATCTTGTCTCTTGGGTGGAATCGCATGATAACTATTCCAATAGCGATAGGGAATCCACCGGCATGAGCGAGTGGCAGATGACCATGGGCTGGGGCGTGATCGGTTCCCGCTCCCAGACCATGCCGCTGTACTTCGACCGCCCGGTCGGCTCCGGCGGCAGCCAGCCGCAGTTCGCCGAGAAAAGCAAGCTCGGCGATGCCGGTGCGGATTCTTGGAAAGATCCGCAGGTCGTGGCGGTGAACCACTTCCGTAATACCATGAACAACAACAAGGCTTCGGAGTATCTGCGCAACTGCAGCGCGAATTCCTGCCTCATGGTGGAACGCTACATCAAGGACGGCAACTTCAAGAACGACGGCGTGACCATCACCAACATGGGTGATACGCAAGAGTTGTCCGGCACTGCCACCAACCTTGACGACGGCACTTACAAGGACCAGGTCTCCGGCAGTACCATCACCGTTTCCGGCGGCAAGATCACTTCCGGTTCCGCTCCCGGCGGCAAGATCAGTGTGTTCTTCACCGACAATTCCGGTTCGGTCTCCGCAACCCCGGGCGACAGCTCGTTCAAGACGGACACCACTACCGTTACCCTGAATGCGAACAATGTCACCGATGCCACTTACACCACTTCGGAGGGCAAGTCCGGCTCGTATCAGGATGGCGACACCATCACCATCGGCGCTTCCACGGCGATCGGTGACACCATCACCGTGAAGCTGCAGGGCAAGGATGCGGATGGCCAAACGGTCTCCGCAACATACAAGTACACGAAGAAGGATCCGGCCGCCACAAGCACGGCTTATGCGAAGAAGCCGAGTGCGTGGAGCAACCTGTACGCCTATGTGTATGTAGACGATTCGAGCGCCACCACTTTGAAGGAAAATGCGAAGTGGCCGGGCGAGCCGATGACACAGGTCGCTTCGGGAGACACTTGCGGCAAGGATGACGAGTACAAGTATGAGATTCCCGACGATCTCGAGGGAAGCAATACTCGCATCATCTTCAACGATGGCAATGCCACGAATACCCAGAAGTACCCTGCCGACACCACCGAAGGCGTAGATGCCGCTGGCCTCAAGATCGACGGCAATTACGCTTGGGACGGCAACACTTCGTCCGGCACCTGGGAGGCCCGCAATTGTGTGGTCACCCCGACCAAGTCTGTGAGGATTGATCAGTCGGATTACAGCGTGGATCTGTCCAATGGCGTGGCCACGAAGCAGTTGACAGCCACGACCGATCCGAAGGGCGCGTCCGTGAGCTGGAGCTCGTCCGACAAGGACGTGGCGACCGTCAGCCCGAAGGGCGTGGTCACCCCAAGGAAGGCCGGCAAGGCCACGATCACCGCGAAGTCCGGGACCAAGACCTCGTCGATCACCGTGACCGTGACCGGTGAGCTTCCGCCTGACCCGGTCGCGAAGAACACCGTCTACGCTTCGAAGCCCTCGGGCTGGGGCAAGATCTACGCGTACGTGTACACGGGCGACGGCGCGACCGCGGCGAACAACGCGGCCTGGCCGGGCGTGGAGATGACCGCCCCGAGCGCGACCGACGGCTGCCAGCAGACCGACCTGTACAAGTACGTGGTCCCGGACAGCCTCGCCAAGGGCGCGAAGGTGATCTTCAACGACGGCGGCAGCCAGCAGTATCCGGGATCCCGCCAGCCGGGCCTGGACTACAACGGCGGCATCGTGAAGTGGGACGGCTCCTCCGCGGCCCT
>OGQE01000727.1_pt1 | contig 36292 bp, 30 predicted proteins | sample 1553131 | NCBI WGS metagenome assembly OGQE01 (sample SAMEA2579929, study PRJEB22360) | human gut metagenome | biome: human gut; feature: human-associated habitat; material: faeces | place: Denmark | collected 2008/2010
GCCTACGGCTCAAACAGTTGTTTTTTGCCTTACGCTATGCTCGCAAAATTTCAAAAAGTTGCCTATTGTTTGCCACCAAAAAAATTCTCCACGCTACATAAAATGAACAATAAAAAAGAACTTATCCATATAACGAGAGGTATTCCCCTTTTTACATTGGTATAAGTTCTTTTAATTTAATCCGTTGTCCTCGGATTTGTTTTAAAATAGCAGTTTTTATTAGTTTTCTTCTATCTGTTTTGGCTTTTTTATCATTGAGATAAGTGCTAATACTGCACAGATTGCACACCAAGCTGCCCAGATTATAAGGTCTGTGTAGCTTCCAGCCATTGTGAATCCCATGATTGCGCCCAATCCAAATAATACGATTACTGCGATATTTCCGCCTTTGCCTTTTGAATTACGTGTGGCTATTGATACAATTCCACCTGCCAATAACATAATTGCAACAATGATTCCTGCGCTTCCGCCAACTTCTCCATTGTCCTCTATACTGTTGCTTATGCCTGCTGCACATGACTGAAATGTTACAAATACAAACATAATTATTGACAGTATTCCTGATACCAGTTTCCAAGTCTTCATAATATAATACCTCCTTCTTCTTACATTATTCTACACTTTTCCACTTTTGTTTTGTTATGCTGGCGGCATACTTTTATTTTAAAGTTATAATTGACAAAATTATTAAAATAGCCAACCATATTACCAATGCTATCCCTATTCTGTTTAAATATTCAAAAAATTTGTACTTAAATTTTCTTTTTCTTATTCTATAAACAACATCCCCTATGTTTGTCAAATATATATATGGAATAATCCAACACATTTCGCTTAAAATAACACATAGCCATTTATAGCCTTTTTTGACATTTATTACGCTTGTTCCTATTTCAATGTATGTTGCAAAAACAGATACATACATTATTATTGCAATTATCTTGTGCAAAATATTATTTTTCCTAAATCCCGGAACGGTTCTGATTATCCCCCTAAAGCTTAATTCTTCTAATTCATCCGGTTCTAAAATATCCTGATTGTAGAGTTTAATATATTTCAATTTTTTTCAATTTCTTCAATTGACTTATATCTTTTTTCGGGAGCTATCTCAGTACATTTCCTGCTCATTTTCACAAGTCTTTCAACTATCTTGTGCTCTTCTAATGTAAGACTGGTACCGGTGTACACAATTTCTTCCCCCGAGACCTCCCTAACGGTTTTAGCATAAGGCTTGACCATATCGCCAATAAGCACGCCCAAGGAATAAATGTCGCTTCGCTTGTCTGTCTGGGCAAAACCAAACTGCTCAGGTGATGCATAGCCCACCGTTCCAAGAAATTCTGTGTCACTATCGGCTTCTTCTTTTCTAATTCTTGCAATATCAAAATCAATGATTGTAATATGATTGTGTCTGTCCACAATTATATTTTTAGGTTGCAAATCCCTGTGTACAATATTTTTGTTATGGACTTCTTTTAAGCCGTTGCAAATCTGCCTTACGTAATCAACAATTACTTCCACTGGAATATTTTTCTGCAGAACATCACATAATCTTTTTCCATTAACAAACTCTTCAACAGCCACACATTTGTCTTCATGTAAAAAACAATCCATTACATCAACAATGTTGCTATTATCCAAATCTTTCAGCCTGTCGTACACATCCAAACCGTGTTTGTCCATTACCTTAAACACCACTATTTCATTAGTATCTGTATTTCTTGACAAAATAGTCTTGCACTTTTGCGTGTCCGCCAAAACTGCCAGTTGTTCGTATTTTTCAAAATAATAATTTTCCTTAAAGTCCATTTTCTATAATATTCCCTTATATAAAAGTCTGTTAATTTAACAGTATTACGTATATAATATCATTATTCGACACATTTTTTAATATGGGGAAAGGATATTTATAATGAATTCAAATAATTTTTCAAATTTTAATAATGACAAATCACAAAAAACTACAGACCAGCTTCTTAAAATTTTACAAAACTCTAATGACATAAATTCTTATTTAACTGACAATGATTCAAATATTAGTAACATAAGTTTTCATGAATATCTAACTCAACTTTTAGATGAAAAAGGTCTGACAAAAGCTCAGGTAATCACTGATTCAAACATCCAAAAAAACTACGGCTACCAAATCTTTGATGGTTCAAAAACACCATCCCGCGACAAAGTTATTGCCCTTGCACTTGCAATGCAGCTGACTTTGGATGAAGCCAACCGCCTGCTTCACCTTTCAAACAATGGCATACTTTATCCGAAAATCAAAAGAGACAGCATTATTATATTTGGTCTTGAAAATAATCAAAAAATCATCGATTTAAATATTACACTGGATGATTTGGGGGAAGCACCATTGGGATAAATTCTAAAAGGAGCCGGTGGTTTCCCACCGGCCCTTTTAATGAGATTAAGTAAAATATATATTTAAGAACAGAGTTCCAAAATATCGTTGTTATCTAATAGTTCTGTAAACTCAAATTCTATCTGTATTTCCAACTACATCCATAGCTGTTATCAATTATCTGTTATTTTCTTTCATTCTTGTAAGCTAATGCTTCTACACCAACTTCTCCTGTACGAACTCTCATAACATCTTCTACATTTGTTACGAAAATCTTACCATCGCCATAGTGTTCTGTATTAAGTGCTTTTCTTGCAGCAGCTACTACAAGTCCCGGATCAACTGTTGATACCACGATGTCAACCTGTACCTTTCTGTAAAGGTTCATTGTTGTTGATACACCTCTGTATCTACCTGTCTTTCCTTTTTCAGCACCACATCCCATTACCTGAGAAACTGTCATACCCATTACTCCGATGGCGTTCATTGTATCACGAAGAACTCCAAATCGTTCTTCAGGACAGATAATAGATACTTTCGTATATCTGCCTTCTGCTCTTTCTCCAAGTGTAAGTGCTACTGGTTTTACATCAGATAAATCAACTGAGCCTTCGCTCTCACCTGCATATTATGGTGCTGCCGGAAGGAAGTCTGCATATGCTGATGCAAGACCATGTTCTGAAATATCCATACCAATGATTTCTTCTTCTGCTGTTGTTCTAAGTCCTATTGTATGCTTAATTAACTGGAACACTATTGTCATCATTACTGCTGCATAAACATCAATTGCAACAATACCTAAAATCTGGATTCCTAAAAGTTTTGCTCCACCACCATAGAACAAACCTGCGTATGTTGAACCATCTGCGAAAGCCTGTACTGTATCGCCTCTGCCTGTTGCAAATAAACCAACAGCAATTGTTCCCCAAACACCGTTTGCCCAGTGAACACCAACGGCACCAACAGGGTCATCAATGTGGAACTTCTTATCAAGTACTTCAACCACTACATCAACCAAGATACCTGATACAGCACCAATTATTAATGCACCAATTGTATCAACTGAAGCACAACCTGCTGTGATACCTACCAAACCTGCAAGTGAAGCATTCAAACACATACCAACATCAGGTTTTCCATCTTTAATCCAAGTAAATAACATACAAACTACTGTTGCTGTTGCAGGAGCGATTGTTGTATTCATAAAGATTGATGCTAAGCTATCTACATTAGTAGCTGCTGCACCGTTGAATCCATACCATCCAAACCAAAGTATGAAACAACCAAGTGCTCCAAGTGTTATTGAGTGACCTGCAATGGCATTTGATCTTATTGAGCCATTAGATCTCTTTGTATACTTACCAATTCGTGGTCCAACAATTATTGCTCCAACTAAAGCTGCCATACCACCAACTGAGTGGATTACTGCCGAACCTGCGAAATCAACGAAATGTAACTGCTGTAACCAACCGTTGCCTCCTAAGTTCCATACCCAGCCGGCTTCAATTGGATATACAATCAAGCTTATTGCTCCTGAGTAAATACAGTAAGCACTGAACTTTGTTCTTTCTGCCATAGCTCCTGAAACGATTGTTGCAGCTGTGGCACAAAATACTAACTGAAATACGAACTGTGACCAGTTAAAACTGTTATAGTTTGTGAAGATATCAAGATTTGGAACACCTATAATTCCCATTACATAATCTTCTGACATCATCAAACCAAAACCTAAAATGATGTACATTAATGTACCAATACAAAAGTCCATCAGGTTCTTCATAATAATGTTGCCTGCATTCTTTGCTCTTGTAAATCCTGTTTCAACCATTGCGAAACCAGCCTGCATAAAGAATACTAAACCGGCACCAATTAAGAACCAAATTGCAAAGCTACTGTTTGTAGCTTCCTGTAAAATTTCCTGTGCGTTCATAGTTCCTTCCTCCATTCTTTTCCATTGTCCTATTATTTTACTTAAGAAAGCATTGTAAATATTATCCCTTCATAAATCACTCCAACTTTGTTGTCGTAATTCTATGAACTTAACTTTATTTACTTAAAAGGGGATTGCTTTCTTCATTGAAAAACTTATCTTTTGTCTGATTTAATTTCTTAAATCCTTTGGCTAATCCGTTAGCTCCTACTTAACTTTTTAACCTAAAACAAAAGAAAAAGAGAGCAAGACTTTTTACGTCTGCTCCCTTGCATTTCGTTTAACAATGGCTAGTATAACATCATTTTTTAAAAAAGCAACTGTGATTTTGACATAACTTAAATAATTAGTTTTCTCATTAATAATTTAAAACCGGTTATTAAAATTATTAATTTTAAACTTTTAAAAATTAACCCTACGCTAATTTTCCATTTCAGTTATTAATCAATTTGGTGAATTTTCTGCCCAAAACTCACTTGTTTTTAAAATATGTTATCTTTTAAGAATTTAAAACTATGCCATGATTTTTTTAATTTTATTGTAAATTCCTTCTGCGTCAAGACCAAATTCTTTTAATAATTCCACTGCAGGACCTGAATGTCCATACACATCTTCAACACCAATCTTTGAAACGCTAACAGGATATTTAGCACTTAAGCAATCACATACTGCACTACCTAAACCACCAATAATTGAATGTTCTTCAACTGTAATAACCTTGCCTGTTTTCTTAGCTGATTCAACAATAATGTCTTCATCTAAAGGCTTAATTGTGTGAATGTTAATTACTTCTGCATTAATTCCGTCTGCTTCAAGATTCTTAGCTGCTTCTAAAGATGCTGCTACCATAAGACCTGTTGCTACAATAGTAACGTCTGTTCCTTCTTTTAATTTAACACCCTTACCGATTTCAAATTTGTAATCTTCACTGTTGATGATAGGTGTAGCAAGACGACCAAATCTTAAATAAACAGGTCCTTCCATTTCGTAAGCTGCCTTTACAGCCTGCTTGGCTTCAATATCATCACAAGGGTTAATAATTGTCATTCCTGGGATTGTACGCATTAATGCAATATCTTCATTACACTGATGAGTTGCACCGTCTTCACCTACTGAAATACCTGCATGAGTTGCACCAATCTTTACATTAAGATGTGGGTAACCTACTGTATTTCTTAACTGATCAAATGCACGTCCTGCTGCAAACATAGCAAATGTGCTTGCAAAAGGAACTTTTCCACATGTTGACATACCTGCTGCAATACCTACCATGTTACATTCAGCTATACCACAATCAATAAATCTTTCAGGGAAAGCTGCTTTAAACTTTCCTGTCTTTGTTGCTGCTGCAAGGTCTGCATCTAAAACAACAAGATTGTCATGTTCTTTTCCTAATTCAACTAAAGCGTCTCCATAGCTGTCTCTTGTTGCGATTTTCTTTACTTCTGACATAATGCTTCACCTGCTTTCTCTAATTCTTCCATAGCGATATTGTACTGTTCTTCGTTTGGAGCTGAACCATGCCATGAAACCTGATTCTCCATAAATGAAACTCCCTTACCTTTTACAGTATTCATAATAATAGCTGTAGGCATACCTTTAGTTTCTCTTGCTTCTTTTAAAGCACTTCTAATTTCATCAAAATCATGTCCATTTATTTTAATTACATGGAAATTAAATGCTTCAAACTTCTTGTCAAATGGGTATGGTGAACATACTTCATCGATTGCACCATCAATCTGAAGGTTGTTGTTATCAACGATAACTACAAGATTGTCTAACTTTCTGAATCCGGCAAACATTGAAGCTTCCCAAACCTGACCTTCTTCACTTTCACCGTCGCCTACCATTGTATATACTCTGTAATCGGCATTGTCCATCTTTCCTGCCATAGCCATACCAACTGCTGTTGAGATTCCCTGTCCTAATGAACCTGAAGACATATCGATTCCCGGTATTTTCTTCATATCAGGGTGTCCCTGAAGGTATGATGTAGGTTTTCTTAATGTTTTGATATCTTCTCTTGGAAAATATCCTTTTTCTGCCAATACACTATAAAGTGCAGGTGCAACATGACCTTTTGATAATACAAATCTGTCTCTGTTAGAATCTTTTGCCTTTTCAGGTGATACATTCATCTCTTCAAAATACAAAAATGTTAACATATCTGCTGCTGAAAGAGATCCACCCGGATGACCTGATTTTGCATTGTAAACACCTGTTACAATGTCCTTACGTACCTGGTTTGCAATTTTTGCAAGTTGTAAATTTTCCATTTTTACATCCTTTCCTGTGTTAAAAAATAAAGTCTGATTCTATTAATATATATAATCCATCATCATTTTTATTTGATGAGAATAAACCTGATAATTTTCTGCCAAGTTTATGAGAATTAGCAATGGCTGTATCTACAAGTTTCTCAACATCAGCTCTTCCGATTCCCTTGTGTTCACCAAAGTAATCATCGATAGCCTTGTAAAAGGCAAGACTTGCCAGTTCTTCCATTACATATCCCTTGTCCTTAGCATATCTTTTTCCGTATTCAACCCATTCCTTTATATCGTACTGTTTAATACGGATAACGTGGTTAAATACCTTTGATAAGCGTGGTGAGTCCTTAAGCATTTTTTCCATTGGCTCAGTTTCACCTTCAAGTATTATAAGCATATCGTCAGTAAACATTCCTGAAACGTCCACAACTTCACTTAAAATCATTGCACCAAGCTTTTCTGCATTCTCAACAATCAAATCACTTCCAAGTAATTTGTTAAGTGAATTTCTAAATCCTCTCTTGTTAAGTGCTGTAGCATCAATCTTAGCCAATCTTCTGTTACGTCTGCCACGTTTCTTATTTACTAATTTTATGATTTCAACTGCTAATGATGTTTTTCCTGTTTTTTCTTCGCCAAGAATAACCACATTACCATCTGTTGACTTACCGTTAGGTGTATAACCTGCAATAAGTTCCTTAACTACTTCCTGAATATTGTCTTCTAAACCTTCTACATTAAAGAAGTTCTTAAATACACTTAATTCTTCCTCTGTAGCTACTAATTCCGGTTCAGGAATTTCTTCATTGTTCTTATTCAATATTCTGTTAAGTAACTCACCTTCACTTGTGCGCTCAGGAGTGCCTTCTTCTGCTTCCTCCTTTGCTACCTCTAATTGCTCTTCTTCCTCTTCAAGTTTTTCCTCATACTCAGGTTGCTCCCAGTCTGTCCCTGAAATCACCTCAACCTTGGCACTTAAGTCCTTAGTTGAATGTATATCTAAATTAATTGAATTATCCTGTGCCAGTTCTTCCTGTACAGCTTCTTCATTTTCAGTACTTTCTGATTTTTCAGCATCTACACTCTCTGCATTTTCGTTTTCTGTGCTTTCTTCTGCATTTTTAGTATCTTCACACAAATCCTGCTCAGGAATACCTGTTTCTAAATCTATTTCAGGTGCATCAATATTAGGAAGTTCCTCATCTACTACAACCTCACCTGTATTATTACCTGTTTCAATGTCGGCTTTAGGTATAGTAAATATTGCTGTTTTGCCTAAATCTTCTGCTGTTTCAGAAGCTTCTTTCTGAACATTTTCAGCTACTTCCTGTTCAGATGGAATTTCTTCCGGCTGAGCCTCTTCTGCTACCTGAATTTCTTCTATATCAGGTATGCTTTCTGCTATCTTCTCAATATCAACCTCAGGTTCTTCTTCCTGACTTTCTATTACTTCCAATTCAGATGCATCCTGATTCTCTGTGGTTTCAACTTCTTCTTTTTCAGGTTCTTCCGGCAAATCCTCTACTTCATCAGGTATTTCTTCCAAATCAGGAATCTCAACCTGGGATGCCTTATTTTCTTCATTGTCTGAAGTATTGTCTTCAACCGAAGTCTGCTCTTTTTTCTCATTATCTAAAGTATTGTCTTCAACTGAAGTCTGCTCTTTTTCCTCATTATCTGAAGTATTGTCTTCAACCGAAGTCTGCTCTTTTTCCAAAGGCTTTTCTACTTCAACATTATCCTCCTGCCATCTGTCAAGAGTGCTAACGTCTTTTTCATCAGGCTTTTCTTCTTTAGATTCTTTCTTAGTCTCTCTTACATTCTCAATAATGCTTACGGCACTATTAACAGTTTCTGCTTTAAGAATCCCTCTTGCCTGCAACTGATGAAGTATATCTTCTACATCATCAACATTTAATATGTCTTCTTTCTCTTCATCTGATTTCATAACCATATCCATATCTTCATCAAATTCCATATCAACCGTTTCTGTTGTATCTTCACCTAAATCATCTATAACCGGTTCTTCAACTTTAGACACATCATCCGGGTTAATCAATTTAAAATCTTCATCTTCTTCAAGTGGAACCTTTGCATTAACCGGTGCTTCTACCTTTTTATCTTCCTTTAAAGGATTTTCTGTCTTTTTAGGTTTAACACTAAAAGGTCTAAGCTTCAATCTTTTCTTCTCTTTGTCAGTCTTAGCTACAACATCTTCCTTCTCAGCTTCAGCTTTATCACTTGAATCTGATTCCAGCTCATTAAGATCATCACTAATTCCCGGAATTTTTATTTCTTCAACTTCCTGCGGATGAGTCATGCTGTTAACATCAATTGTTGCCCCTTCTATATCATCATAAGGCTTGATTTCTTCCACTACAGATTCATTAATTTCCGGAAAATCAAAAGATTCTGTATCTGCCGCTTCTTTTCCAACAGCTTTTATCTTATCTATATTTTTCTCTGTGCCTGTAACTTCTTCTATTGTTTTAGATTCTGCCTTACGTTCGTTGGCTTCTTTTACAGCTTCATCTATTCTTGACTTAATAGATGTTTTTTCCATTATTTTATCCATAAGCTCCTGAGTTGAAGCTTTCTTTTCTTCCTGCTCTTTAGACTTATTTTCTGATTTTTTATTGTAGTTGTCCTGCTGTGTGGATGTTAAAGATTCATATTTTTTCTTTAAATCCATTGCCTTAACAACGTATTTTCCTTCCGCAAACCATAAGCTTATTTCGTCGCACATATTGACACATTTCTCGCCCTCGCCTGCAACATCATATAATTTTGCAAGTTCATAAGCCCACTTTTCTTCCATGTCAATGTTAACGTAATCTTCAAGAATCTTTATTAATTCTTCCACCGGCTTCTTATTAGCTTTTGCCATTTTATATTTTAAAATAAATCTTGCCGAATCTCTTGGTGCCATTTCAATAAAGTCCTGATAAAATTCGTTTGCCTCATCAAGTTCTTTTAATTTTATGGAAATAAGGCATAATCTATATGCTAACTGTCTTCCTGTGTTAGTATTCTCATATGCCATAAGCAATATTTTCTTAGCCTGCTCATTATCGCCTGTTAATTCATAGGCGTCGGCAATAAGACTTAACAGATTGTTGTCACGGATTTTTTTGATATCCAATGAATCTGCCACGTCAACTGCCTTTTCAAAATCGTGAGCGTGCATAGCTGTTTTTAACTCTTCTATTTTTAAGTTGTACTCGCTTTTATCCATTTGACTTCCTCATTCCTTTGTCAATTCTAAACTGTAACTCTTCCCTGAAGAGCCCTAAGCAAAGTAACGTTGTCCACATATTCTAAGTCCCCACCTACGGGAACACCACTTGCTATTCTTGTAACTTTTATTCCGAGTGGCTTTATGACCTTTGTAATGTACATAGCTGTAGCCTCGCCCTCCACGCTTGAATTAGTTGCAATAATTACTTCATTAACATCGTCCTTCAAACGCTCAAACAATTCCTTAAGCTTAATGTCATTCTGGCCAATACCCGCCATGGGATTAATTGCTCCGTGAAGAATGTGATAAACGCCCTTGTATTCACCTATTTTCTCATATGCAGCCATATCCTTTGTTGTTTCCACTACCATAATGGTCTTGTGGTCCCTTTCCTTACTACTACATATTGGGCAAATATCCTGGTCTGTAAGTGTGTAACAACACTTACAATATCTTACATTCTTCTTTGCGTCTATCATAGAATTTGCCAGACTTTCAACCTGTTCTTTTGGCATATCCAAAATATGAAAAGCAAGTCTCCCTGCTGTTTTAGGTCCTATTCCCGGCAACCCTGATAATTCTTCGATTAGTTTTGTTATATAACCACTGTAGTAATCCACTGTGCTTACCTCTTTCTAGAAAAGTCCACCTAACCCGCCTGTTATCTTCGACATCTTCTGTGTTGACATTTCATCCATCTTACGGATAGCTTCGTTAACTGCTGCCATAACAAGATCTTCTAACATTTCTATATCATCAGGATCTACTACTTCAGGATCTAATTTAATCTTTGTTATTTCTTTTGTGCCTGAAATAGTCACTTCAACAGCTCCACCACCTGATGTTGCTGTATATTCTGAACTTTCTAATTCTGCCTGTGCCTGCTCCATCTGCTTCTGCATCTTCTGAGCCTGTTTCATTATATTATTCATGTTTCCAGGCATTCCTCCCGGAAATCCTCCTCGCTTTGCCATTTTAAAAATCCTCCTCTTCAATGTCCATGTTTATTTTGCTTACGACTTCCTGATAGTAATCGCTGAAAGTCTGATTATTTTCAAGCATAGTTACCTCAACTTTAACCTGCTTCTTTATTTCTTCACTTATCAAAGTGTTAAGCATCTCAATTACTTCCGGTTTCGAGCAGCCTTCGTAGCCTATTGCTCCCGGATTAAAAACTATTAAAAGTGTGTTTTCCCCTTTTACGCTAAATCTTGCATCCTGCAGGAAAGTCTTGTACGGATTGGATATGTGTCTTCTAACTGAACCCCAGTTATCCACAACATACTGCACATCTTCCGGTATAGCCTTTTCAAATACCTTTTTAGGCTTTGGTTCCGGATTTGCACCTGAACTGCCTGCCGCCTGTGGAGCTGCCCCCACATTAACCGTAAAGTTTCCTTCTTCTATTTTCTTTTCCAAAATAGCGATTCTGTTATTAAGTGAGCTTACGTCTCTTTCCATTGCCGGTTTTGCAAGCTTTATTAATGCAATCTCTATTAAAACACGTTTTTGTGACGAATATTTGATTTGTCCTGATAATTCTGAAAGAATTCTAATGTATCGCATAATAACATCTACATTAACCATCTGTGCTTCTTCTTTCAAAGCTTCTATTCTTTCTGCTGACGCATCAATTACTTCCATTATTTCGTCATCATCTGATGTCTTAATTAACATAAGATTTCTTAAATACCATATAAAATCATTAACAAACTGTCCCGGCTCTCTGCCCTGCATAATTATTTCATCCAAAATATTAAGGCTTGTTGTTACATCTGAATCTATTACGCTTCTTGTAAGTCTGCTAAATATTTCATTGTCTACAGCACCAAGAACGTCAAGCACATTGTCATATGTTAACTTCTGTCCCAAATAAAAAGCAATGCATTGATCTAAAAGACTTAAGGCATCACGCATTGAACCGTCTGCTGCTTTTGCAACGTATCTTATGGCCTTGTCCTCAACCTCAATTGATTCTTTTTCCATTAATTCGGACAATCTTGCCGCAATTGTGTCTATTGATATTCTCTTAAAATCATATCTCTGACAACGTGACAATATTGTTATGGGTATTTTATGTGGCTCTGTTGTAGCCAAAATAAAAATAACATATGCCGGTGGTTCTTCAAGTGTCTTTAATAATGCATTAAAAGCACCTATGGAAAGCATATGTACCTCGTCGATGATATACACTGTGTACTTACCACTTGAAGGCGAATATTGTATTTCATCTCGAATCTGTCTAATGTTATCTACACCGTTATTGGATGCCGCATCGATTTCAATAACATTCATGGCACTTCCATTGGTTATTCCACGACATGTTTCACATTCATTACAAGGGCTTCCATCAACGGGATGCTCACAGTTGACAGCCTTGGCAAAAATCTTTGCCACACTTGTTTTACCAGTTCCTCTTGTTCCACAAAAAAGATAGGCATGTCCGATACGGTTGGCATTAATCTGATTCTTTAATGTCTGAACTATGTGGTCCTGTCCCTTAACCTGATCAAATGTTAAAGGTCGAAACTTTCTATATAATGCTGTATAAGACATAATATCTCCTTTCCTAAAAGTAACTGCTATGGATTCCAAGGGCATTGTAAGCCCTTTTACACCTTTGGAGTTTATTATATAATAAACTGGAAAGGGTTACAAGCAATATATTTTGGTAATTTGGCATTTAAAAAGGTGAAACACAATTCTTTCTGTGTTTCACCTTTTTATTAATTATTAAATCCGCGCGATCTGCTTTGTGAGTATTCCATAAGCGTTACCTTTACAGTTAACTCGGTCTAGGCTTCCTCATGTCACATGAAATGATCTGTTTAGTGCTGCTTCATTCCTGACCTGACACGGTTCACAGGATTCCATTGCATAAGACCCAAACGTCAACATCACTTATAAAGGGCAGCCCTACAAAATAAACCCGAGGCCGACCATCACCCCTGCTGTAGCGGATTGCAGGTACAGGACGCCGCTATCTTCCCGGCTGCGCGGAAATGTTATATCAAATTTAGTACCGACAACTGTCGGTCAGAAATATAGTATACCTTATACTAATTTTCTTTGTCAATAAAGATTTTGAATTTTTTGCCTAACTTTTCAGACAACGTTCTCTGTTCTTTCTGTTCAATCTCTTTTGCATCTTTCTACAAATAACCAATATGTTTACTATGCATATTGGTTATTCATCCTTCTGCTTTTTTCTCAAATTTCTAAAAAAATCTTTCAGCAGATTACTGCACTCTTCTTCAAGTATACCTTTTTCCATTTCGACCTGATGGTTAAATTTATCAACCTGAAGAAGATTCATAATAGAACCGGCACAACCTGCCTTTGGATTCATACAACCTATGTAGACTTTTTTAATTCTTGCCTGAACTATGGCACCTGCACACATTTGGCAAGGCTCAGTAGTTACATACAATTCGCAATCATCAAGGCGCCAGTCATCAAGTTTCTTGCTGGCTTTCTTTATTGCGTTAAGCTCTGCATGAGATAAAGTGTTCTTGTCAACCATTCTTCGATTGTAACCACGACCTATTATCTTGTCCTGATAAACAATTACACAGCCAATTGGCACTTCACCTATTGAAGCAGCTTTCTTAGCCTGCTTAATTGCTTCTTTCATGTACTTATTAGCTTTCTTAGAATCATAAATTTCTTCTAAATCAACATTGTTGCTAATATCTTTATTTAAATCATTAACCTTACCACTCATAAATAGTCATTGCGAAAATCACTTTTTAATAAACGATTTCCGATTGTCCTTTTCATCCTTATTTAGATTAGTTTGTGAAAACATCCTATTTGAAATACGGATAAATTGTATCCCATATGCTGTCTGTTTCCTGACCTAATCTCCAGTAAGCTGCACCTGCAAGCTTGTATTTTTCCATAATATCAAGTCTTGATTTTACAGATGTAGCATCTTCAAGCCAAATGCTCACTGTGCTGTCTCCCTTTTCATATGAAACAAAATTCTGACCTGTTGTTTCATCGAATGTCGGCTTTACTTTTGCATTAGTGTAAAGTTCTTTAGCTTTATCCATTGTAATTGCCTGACTTGAAAGGTAGTAATTGCCATTCGTTGCATCTTCCACATAAACACCTTCGCCCTTTTTGCCATCAGTTGCAGGAGTTGTAATCCAAGCTCTTGTGTAGAAAGGCATACCGTTAATTACTCTTGACGCATCACCTGTTAAAGCAATGGCATCGTTTACGGCTTTTTCCGTGAAAGTCATTGATGAAACAGAACCTGCTTCCTTACTTCCTGCGTAATGCTCATCGTAACTCATTATAATAATGTAATCTGCAACCAAAGACTGATGTGCAATGTCGTAATATTCTGAGCCTGATGATGGCACATAATTATCTATTGAAAGAACCTTTCCTGCTTTTCTGCATTCAATTGAAAGTTCTCTCAAAAACTGCAAATAACTGTTAATAATATCCTTATTAATAAACTCAAAATCAATGTTAATGCCATCAAGATTATAATCTTTTATGTTTGTCATAATGTTATCAACAAGATTTTCTCTCTTAGTAGTATCTGTTAACACTTTCTTCGTGTATTCCTTGCTTGCCTTGTCCTGAGTTCCAAAATCATTAACCAAAGCCCATACTTTAAGCCCTTTGCTGTGAGCCTTTTCAACATAAGTTGCTGAAGCATATGATCTTAAGTTGCCTTTATTGTCAGACAAAGAATACCATGTTGGAGAAATAACATTTAAACCTTTTGTATGTTCAATTATTGTTTCCAAATTGCCATTAGCAGTCAGATTCGTTATTGCATTCCAACCTAAACTAATCTTTTTATTCATCAAAACATGTGTATATGTATCTGCATCAGATTTAAACTCAGTCTTCTTTGTTTCTTTATCTTTTAATTTCTTTGCAGGCACATAGCCCATGAAACCGTCGTCAGTTCCAACCTTTGTCCAGTCGCCGCTTTCTTCCAATACTGTAACCTTGGTATTTTTCTTCAAAGTAGTTACAATAAGGTTCTGGTAATCTGCCTTTGTACGCATTTCAATGTTGCTCTTAACAGTCATCTGATTTTTCTCGCCTGATGTGTATTTAAGAACAATTCTTGCAGGAGATTTTCCCTCCGCCTTCACAACTTTATAATCAAAATCCACGTATTTCTTAACAAACTTTACATTAACATAGCAATTTTTTCCGTCCATAAAAGAAATAACATAGTCTGTATTTTCAGTTTCATTTATTGTCTTACCACCTATTTTAGTTTTATAAGTTTTTGTGGCGTCAGTAAACATTACAAGGTTGTTGGTTGCATCTACATAAAATCTTTTGTCAATATTTTTTATAATGGTGTTGATATTAAGGTAAGCTTCCTCGCCCTTTATAATACCGAACTCATCGCCATATCCATCTTCCAAAGCCACTGCTGCAATAGTTCCATCTGTCCCTATTGTGTAATCCGTGTCGTTGCCATTGTCATCCTCGTAGGTAAGTCCCATGTACCATTTTTGGTCAACCTGCCCCTTGTTAGTCTTTATAAACAAGTCACATCCTGTAGTTAGCAGAAGTGCTGATATTACGGTTATAATCAAAAATAGTTTATTTATAGTTTTTCTCAAATCAAAAATCCTCCTTAAGCTAATGTCTATCTACTATGATACCACATTCAACATAAAAAAAGAATAAATATCCACGATAGGTTTTTTCATTAATATAAATTTTTTCATGATTTTTATTAATGAAAAAAGAGCCACAAAATATGACTCTTTCTCGTTCTTAGGGAAACTCCATAATAAATCTAACTATATTAACTAAATAGGCGGTCAATGCCTTGTGATATATATTAAGTTAAACAGTTGTTATTATGTGTACATTTCCGTATTCGTATTATCCGTGTTTTTATTATACACATATTGAATGTACTTTTCAATCATTTTTCAAATAGTTTTTTGTCTTAATTTATTATTTTTCAAAAAATTGTAATATTTCGTACATTTTTTTTGTATATATATTATATTACAGTATTAAAAGGTCTTATTTCATATTTGCTTATGCAATTGGGATAATGTCATTTTGGATTTTTGTTTTACAGCAATTTTTTATTTTGTAAATACTTGTTTTTTATATATTTTTTTACATAAAAGCTTTATTTACTACAATTTGTAAGATTTTACTACCTTAATAACTTTACACTATTTAAGATATTGGATATACTAATAGCAAGAAATAGTTGTTTTAATTATTTTGAATTTACACGAATCTAATGATAGAGAGGTGATTTTTATGAAAATTGAAAAAATCAATGATAATCAGATTCGTTGCACTCTGAGTAAGGAAGACTTAGCTGACCGCAACATTAAACTTAGTGAATTGGCTTACGGAACAGGCAAAACCCGTGAACTTTTTCAGGATATGATGCAGCAGGCTAATGATGATTTCGGTTTTGAGGTCAATGACATCCCACTAATGGTAGAAGCAATACCTGTTTCTCCTGAAACCATCGTCCTTGTTATAACCAAGGTTGAGAATCCTTCCGAAACCGAAGAACATCTCTCAAAATTCTTTTCTAAGGAGATGAAAGACGGTATTCTTTCACGCTTAGAAGATTCCGATATGGACCTTACAGATTTCGAAGAATTTGATGATGACATGGAAGATATTGACGCTTCCGCTAATGACAAGAAAGATGACAACGATGATTCATTGTTGTATAGCATTTATATATTCGACAGTTTAAGCCAGATAATTGATGTTTCAAGATTGATTGCTCCAACATTTAAAGGTGACAGTTCAGTATACAAGTCACCATTCAATGACAAGTATTACTTATCTCTATGTGTTGAAGCTTCACAGGGTAAGAAACTTAACCGTATATACAGTATTCTTACTGAACACGGAGTTCGTGAGAATCCAACATATGCCAAAGAACTTTTCTATATGGAACACTTTGACGAAATACTTGCAAACAAAGCAATTGAAACACTTGGTGCTTTATAATAAACAAAACCCTGTGTTGTACATCGAATCGGTACAACACAGGGTTCTTTATTCTTTTTATTCTAATTTAATAATTTACAAACCCATTCTTATTCTTTTTTTGTAGATTGAGTTGTCTTTTGATATTGCAAAATTTATGATACTCTAATGATATTTTCACTATTAAAGCAAAAATTATGCAACAATCTATAATCCATATATAAATACTATATTTACCGGCATTTATTGTAATAATAATCAAAGGTATTAAGCACCAAATTAGCATTCCCACCATTTTCAAACAACACTTTAAAAAACACAATTTCAAGTTTTCCAGGTATAAAAAACTTTCTATTTTTATTTCTTTTCCATTAATAATAATCTGAGGTAAAACAATTTTTCTGTTTTCTTTATCATACTTTGACTTATTATATTCTATTTCCAATGTTTTACAGGCTTCACATATATAATTGTCAACCTGGAATATACATGGTTCAAAGTTATCTATCCAATCCCATTCATAATTCATAAATATTATATCAAATATTGCTACTATTAATCGTAGCGGAAATTTACATATACAATAAAATAATTCTATTGTTTTCGTATTGACAGACGAAAGAGAAATCGGCATTCTGTTATCTATTAGAGTATTTTCTCCGTTATATATTACTTTTTGTTCTTTTTGTTGTATACAAATAATTTTTTCACCGTTTCCCTTCAATATAACATTCATAACGTTCCTCTTTTTATTTTTGAATATTTTTTCAACCATTTTTATATTTTTTCTTTTGAAAATAATCGAAAATCGCTTTGAACTTCCTATTTTTTTCCAAACACCTTTATCATCTTGTTGATTTAAAGTTCTTTTATATTTCTTTTTTCTACAATTAACTCCTCTAAAATTTTATCATCATACACTACCATAATATTAACTCACGAAATCAGTTAAATCCATTAAATTCTGTCATAACCAATTCACTTTAATTTCTACTACCTTTCATCAGCTTATTTTATCTTGCCGCCTCATACATTAGTATCGCTGTTGCAACTGCTGCATTTAAAGATTCAACTTTTCCGTGCATTGGAATTTTTATTAGCTTGTCTGCCTTTGCGGATATTTCCTCGCTTAAGCCCCTTGCCTCATTGCCGATTAAAAGTGCGCAGTCCTTTGTAAGGCTTCCTGAATTGTAAAGCTCTCCCTTTAAGTGGGCAGCATATGTTGTAATGCCATTGTCCTTTAATGTGTCAACTGCTGCTGCCAAGTCATCCACTATTGCAAAAGGAACTCTGAATATTGAGCCCATTGTTGAGCGTATAACTTTAGGATTGTATATGTCTGCACTGTCTTTGCTCATTATTATGCCTGATATACCTGCTGCTTCCCCGGTTCTTACAATTGTTCCCATATTTCCCGGATCCTGAAGTCTGTCAAGCACTACTATGCAACTTTTTTCTTTGTTTCTTTTTTCTATAATGTAGTCTATGCTGTATGATTTCTGCTTTACAACGGCAACTATTCCCTGTGGTGTAACTGTATCTGATATTTTCTTAAATACCTGGTCGCTTACTATCTGATATTTTTTGTCTTTTACCAGTTCACCGTTTTCTTTCAAAAAAGTTTCTGAAACATATACACTTACAAGGTCCTCTGCCGGTATTTCAACAAACATTTTCTTGCCTTCCACTGTAAATGTTCCTGTTGTTTTTCGTACTTTTGATTTTTCTTTTAACTGTATTAATTTTTTTATTTGTTCATTTGATGTTGATGTTATTACCATTTTACTTAAATACCTTTGCCATTTTTTCTGTTTCGCCTAAAACTACCAAATGCATTCCATGGTTAAAAGGAATGTTAACGTCAGGATTAATTTTGTATTTTCCTTCTTTTTTTATTGCTATAATGTTAAATTTATATTTTTTTCTAAGGCTTAATTCCATTAGATTCTTTCCAACCCAACTTTCAGGAACTTTTGCTTCTATTATGCTAAATGTGTCAGATATTTCTGCAATATCCATAAACTTTTCGCCGTGAGCAAGGTTCTTTGCCATTCTGATTCCTGTTTCACTTTCAGGATAAACTATTTCATCTGCCCCAACTTTAGTTAAAATATTGCCCTGCAATTTGTCACTTGCCTTGGCTATTATATAAGGGATTCCTATTTCCTTACATACGGCAGTTACGATTATGCTTGCCTCAAAGTTTTCACCTATTGTAACTATTGCCACGTCCACATTTGACACTCCAAGACCTTTAATTACGTTTTCTTCAGTCAGGTCTGCACGAATGGCAAAAGTAACATAATCTGATATTTCATCTACTTTTTCCTGTGACTTGTCTATGGCTATAACTTTTCCACCCATATTTGAATATGATATGGCAAGGCTTTTTCCTAAAGTTCCAAGTCCGAATACTGCGATTTCTTTCATTAATGCTGTCCTTTCTTTAATCTATCCTATAAGCACTTTTTTCTCAGGTAAGTCCTTTATGTGCTGGTCTATTCTTCGTTTTCTCGCCAATGCTATTACTATTGTTATAGGTCCTACTCTTCCAAAAAACATTAAAGCGATAATTATTAGCTTGCCTGCAAGAGAAAGACTTGCCGTAAAGTTCATGCTTAAACCTACCGTTCCTATTGCCGAAAATGCTTCATAGCATATCTTGGTAAGAGAACCTGTTTCCGTAAATGTAAGTGCTATAACTGCAATCATTAATATGCTAATGGCCATTGTCATCACTGCCAATGCGTTCTTAATGTTGTCTCTGTTTATTCTTCTCTTAAATGCCTCTGTTGCGTTTTTTCCCGTAACAACTGATTTTACATCAAGGAATAACAAAGCTACTGTTGTTGTTTTTATTCCTCCTGCAGTTCCCATTGGTGAGCCACCCATTAGCATTAAGAGAAAAGCAAGAAGTACTGAGGCATTTCTAAGCCCCGCCTGATTTATTGTGCAAAAACCTGCTGTTCTAAGAGTTACTGACTGAAAGAATGATGCCAGAATTTTTTCACCTGTCTTTAAAGTTCCCAATGTTTCAGGATTGTTGTATTCAAAAGCAAATGTTAAGATTGCTCCTCCAAATATTGCAATTGCCGTTACTGTAAGAACTATTTTGGAGTGAAGTGACAACCTTTCAGAGAATTTTCGAAGTGGGTACTTTTTATTTCTAATATTATTTATGTTTTTCAAAATATCCCACCATACTATAAAGCCCATTCCACCTACCACAATAAGGAACATTGTCGTTATATTAATCAGCACATCTCCCTTGTACGCCATAAAGCTGCTGTCTCCAAGAAGGTCGATTCCTGCATTGCAAAAAGCTGAAATTGCATGAAACACAGAATACCACACGCCTTTAGCCACTCCGTATTTTGGAATAAATCTAAAACCGTAAAGTATTGCTCCAATGCCTTCCACTGCAAAGGTTCCCGAAAATATTCTTATTATGTGCAAAACAACGCCCTGACTTGTGTCAAGATTGTATGTCTCCTGAATTAATCGTCTTTCTTTTAAGTTTATTTTTTTGCCTATTATAATTAATACGCCTGTGGCTATGCTGATAATTCCAAGCCCGCCAAGCTGTATAAGTATTAATATGACTACTTTTCCAAAAAGACTCCAGTAGGCATAGGTTGGCACCACAACCAATCCTGTTACGCAGGTTGATGTGGTGGCTGTAAATAATGCTGTTACAAAATCCGTCCACTGCCCTTTAGCTGAACTTACCGGCAACATTAGTATTAATGTTCCAACTATTATCACACAAAGAAATCCAACTATTATTATTCTGGCAGCGTTGAATTTTGTTTCTTTAAGCATTTTCTTAAAATTTATATTTAAATTAGTCATTATAATTCCTTTTGAATATTAAACTCTTAATTTTACAAAATCCTGTCCGTAAGTTTTCTTTAGTTCTTCAACAAACTGATTATTGGCATCAACTCTGTATTCTATTGGCAATGCTTTCTGCTGACGCTCTTTTGCCAAAGCTATCATTACCTTGTCGCCACCTTTGTGAAGAAGTAATGTTTCAAGTAGTTCTTTCTCCTTTACCATATACTCTTCCTTGTCTTTAAAGGCTATCCAAAGTTCTGACGGAACCTGGTCGAAAGATACAATTGAGTTAGCCAAAACTTTTCCTGCAGAATTTTCTTCTATGTTTGCCTCGCCTTTTACAAAAATCTTCTGACCTTCTTCCATTAACATTCGACTTCTCTCAAACTGTCTTGGAAATACTACAACTTCAACTGTTCCAACTAAGTCTTCCAATGTTATGAAAGCCATCTGCTGTCCAGTTTTTGTAAACTTCTTTGTTATGGCACTAATGATTCCGCCTACGGCAACTTTGCTCTTGTCAGGAACTTTTGACTCTTCCCCTTCTTCAGGTTCGGTGAAATCAATTGACATATTTGTTATGTGTTTACGCCATTTCTGTTCCTGTGCCTGAAGTGGATGACCGCTGGCATATATTCCAATAACTTCTTTTTCAAAAGCTAATTTCTGGTCAACGGTGTACTCTCCTACATCAGGCATTTTTACTTTATACTTTTCTTTGGTACTGTCATCTGCCATATCAAAAATAGACATCTGGCCTTCCCATGCGTCTTTGTTTTCCTTGTTTACCCCGTCAAGAATCTGAATGTAAACCATCATCATCTGTTTTCTTGTGGCATTAAGTGAATCAAAGGCACCGGCTTTGATAAAATTTTCTATTGCTCTTTTGTTTACACCAAGATTGGCTGTTCTTGTAATAAAGTCTTCCAAATCAGTGTACTTGCCGTGTTTTTCTCTTTCCTCAACTATGCCGTCAATAATGTTTTTACCAACATTCTTTATGGCTGTAAGTCCATATCGTATGCTGTTGCCCTTAGCCGAAAATCCACTTTCACCTTCGTTAATATCCGGTGGAAGAATTTCTATTCCCATTGAACGGCATGAGTAAACATATTCTGCTACCTTAGTTGAAATATCCATTACAGAAGTAAGCATTGCTGCCATAAATTCTGCTGCATAGTAATATTTAAGGTATGCTGTCTGGTAAGCCACCACGCCATAAGCTGCCGCATGGGACTTGTTAAATGCATACTTTGCAAAGTCTATCATTTCATCGTAGATTTTATTTGCAATCTCTTCACTTATGCCGTTTTTGATACAGCCTTTTACACCCTCTTCCTGGTTTCCATACACGAAGCTTTGGCGTTCCCTTTCCATTACTGCCTGTTTCTTTTTTGACATTGCTCTACGGAGAAGGTCGCTTCGGCCAAGTGAATATCCTGCCAAATCCCTAACTATCTGCATTACCTGTTCCTGATAAACAATACATCCATAGGTTGGCTCAAGTATTGGAATTAACTGTGGGCAGTCATAAGTAACGCTATCTCGATTATTTTTTCCTTCAAGATATTTAGGAATAAAATCCATTGGCCCCGGACGGTACAAAGCTATTCCGGCGATAATATCTTCAAGGCTTTGAGGCTTAAGTTCCTTCATGAAGTTTTTCATTCCGGCACTTTCAAGCTGGAATATTCCCTCTGTATTTCCTGTTCCAATATAATCCAAAACTTTTTTGTCATTGTAGTCTATTTTCATCAGGTCAAGTTCTATGCCTCTGTTCTTCTTTATGAATCTTTGGGCATTCTGTATTACAGTTAAGTTTCTAAGCCCCAAAAAGTCCATTTTTAAAAGTCCAAGTTCTTCCAAAGTAGTCATTATATACTGTGTTGTAATTGAACCGTCTGCCGCTCTTGACAATGGCACGTATTCGTCTACCGGTTTTCCACAAATAACTACACCTGCCGCATGCATTGATGCGTGTCGTGGAAGTCCTTCAAGCCTTCTTGACATATCAATAAGGTATTTTACCTCTGGATCTGAATCGTATAATGTTTTTAATTCTCTATTTTGTTTTAAAGCTCCATCAAGAGTAATGTTAAGCTCCTGTGGAATCATTTTTGCTATATTATCTACCTGAGCATATGGCATATCAAGAACTCGTCCAACATCTCTTATTACACCTCTTGCCTTTAATGTTCCAAAAGTCACAATCTGCGCCACATGGTCTTTTCCGTATTTTCTGCCTACGTAGTCAATAACTTCCTGTCGTCTTTCAATACAAAAGTCTACGTCAATATCGGGCATGGATACACGCTCAGGATTAAGGAATCTTTCAAAGAGCAAATTATATCTCATAGGTTCTATATCTGTTATTTCCAAACAATAAGAAACTATACTTCCTGCCGCTGAACCTCTTCCCGGTCCAACTGCAATTCCGTTAGACTTGGCATAATGAATAAAATCCCAAACAATCAGAAAATATTCAATATATCCCATGTTCTTTATTGTATTTAATTCGTAATTTAATCTTTCTTCCAGTTCTTCTTTTGTCAAATGACAGTTCTGGTCAACTTCTCCCTTAAAAACAGGATAGCGGTTGTGAAGTCCTGTTTCGCACAGTTCTTTTAGGTAAGTCCATGATGTGTAGCCTTCCGGCACAGGGAAATTTGGAATCTTTGTTACTCCAAACTCAAATGTAACATTACATCTGTCGGCGATTTTCTGTGTATTCTCCATTGCCTGAGGTGCGTATTTGAAAAGCTGGTACATTTCTTCCGGTGATTTCAGGTAGAACTGCCCCCCCTCATAACGCATTCTGTCCTCATCAGCTTTCTTCTTTCCGGTCTGAATACAAAGAAGTATATCGTGTGCCTCCACATCATCTGCAAAAGTGTAATGTACGTCATTAGTACAAACAAGGTCAATTTCCAACTCTTCGCTCATTCTCATTAACTGCTGGTTAACTGTTGCCTGTTCCGGAATACCGTGGTCCTGCATTTCAAGGAAATAATTACCCTTTCCAAATATTTTCTCATATTTTAAGGCAGCTTCTTTTCCCTTTTCGTATTCCCCTCTTGCCAGATACTTCTGTACTTCTCCTGCAAGACAGGCGCTTAGGCAAATAATTCCTTCGTGGTATTTTTCCAATACTTCATAGTCAACTCGTGGTTTGTAATAGAATCCTTCCACAAATCCTTTTGAAACTATTTTGCAAAGGTTTGCATATCCTTCATTATTTTCTGCCAACAAAATCAAATGATAATATCTGTCTTCGTTGTCCCCTGCTTCTTTTTCGAAACGTGAACCCGGTGCCACATACACTTCACATCCGATAATAGGCTTTATTCCATTTTCAAGTGCTGCCCTGTAAAAATCTATACATCCATACATAACACCGTGATCTGTTATGGCAAGGCTGTTCATTCCAAGCTCTTTGGCTCTTTTTGTAATTTCTTTAATTTTACTTGATCCATCCAACAGACTGTATTCTGTATGGACATGTAAATGTGCAAAATTCATATATAATCACCTGTTTAATTGTTATTTTGTCTTTATATATTCAAGTCAAGTTCAATTGGGCAGTGGTCTGAGCCGAGTATTTCTGTGTGAATGTCAGCACCTTCAAGCTTGTCCTTTAATGCTTCCGATACAATAAAATAGTCAATACGCCAACCTGCGTTCTTCTCTCTGGCTTTAAATCTATATGACCACCAACTATATTTTCCTTCCAAATCAGGATAGAAATATCTAAATGTATCTATGAATCCATCATCTAAAAGCTTAGTCATCTTTTCACGTTCTTCATCTGTAAAGCCTGCATTCTTTCTGTTAGTCTTAGGATTTTTCAAATCTATTTCCTTATGTGCCACATTCAAATCACCACATAAAACTACCGGTTTAGATTCTTCAAGCTTCTTAAGATATGCCTTAAAATCATCTTCCCACTGCATTCTGTAATCCAGTCTTTTAAGTTCGTTCTGTGAATTTGGCGTATAGCATGTAACCATATAGAAATCTTCAAACTCCAACGTTATAACTCTTCCCTCGTGGTCGTGTTCCTCTATGCCAATACCATACTTCACATCCATTGGCTCTTTCTTTGTAAAAATCGCTGTTCCTGAATATCCCTTCTTTTCAGCATAATTCCAATACTGATAATATCCCGGCATTTCAAGTTCAAGCTGTCCTTCCTGCATCTTTGATTCCTGTATACAAAAAATATCCGCGTCTATTTCATTAAAGAAATCCATAAAGCCCTTTGTAACACAGGCACGGATTCCATTAACATTCCATGATATAAGTTTCATAAGCTTTTCCTTTCTTTTTGGTAATATATGTTCACTGTTATTCTTCTTTTTATAGTCTACTTTTATGTTACTCTTTAATTCTTTTATATTCTTCTCATTAACCTTACTGCTAACTAAATAATTATACTATATTTTAGAATTAAGAGCAAAGACTTATGGGGAATTACCAGGTTTAATCGCCTTTGAATTTATACTATAAAGCTTGAAATATGTTTCCATGGGCAGATATGTATAAGTGTGAATGTGGACAAGCTTTATATCTACGACACGTAATCACCACAAAAAAATCCCTTCCGTCACCGACAGAAAGGATTTTTTATTTCATGCTATTTTCGATTAATTAGCTGTTAAGTAATTTACCATTGTATCAATTGCATTCTGCTCGTCGTCTCCTTCAGCAGATACTTTTACTTCTTCTCCTGAAAGAATTCCTAATGCCATCATTCCCATGATTGACTTAGCATTAACTTTTGTAGCTCCATTTTCAATATATATTTTACTCTTGAACTGACTAGCTAACTGTACGCATTTTGCCACTGGACTTGCATCTGTAGCCTGCTTAATATCAATTGTTACATCCTTTGTTATCATTATAACCTTTCCTCCTTGGGGATTCCCCTTATTTCCTCTGCAATCTGGCAAATCTTTCTCAATCTGTGATTAACCCCTGATTTTCCTAATTGCGGTTCAAGCATCTGACCTAACTCCTGCAACGAAGCGTCAGGATTTTCAACTCGCAATGTTGCTATATCCTGTAACTTATCAGGCAAATATTCTAAGCCCTCATTTTCAATGATATAATTAATATCATCTATCTGTCTACATGCAGTTGTTACTGTCTTCTTAATGTTGGCAGTCTCACAATTAACCTGCCTATTGTAATAGTTGCTCATGCCTTTTAGGATTCGGACATTCTCCATTTCCATTAAAGCTACCGGAGCCTCCATTACATTTAAAACATCAACTATTCCTTCGCCTTCCTTGATATATACCACAAAATGACCTTTTCTTGCAACTGTTTTTGCCTCAATATTAAATTTATTTAGTAATTTTATTAATTGCTCAGCCTTTTTTTCGTTATTACACTTAATTTCAAAGTGATAAGAGCTGTTAGGATCACTTATGGAACCTGCTGCCATAAATGCTCCTCTTATGAAGGCTCTCTTGCAACAATCTTTCATTATAACAACATTATTAGTCACTGAAAGATTCTCTCCTATCTGCCCCTGATCATCAATTAATTTAGTTGCCTCTAAGACTTTCATTGCCTGATTGTGATCTTTTATGGTAATAGTATATGTCTCTGCATTTTTTGAATATGCATTCTTTTTTACAACAATTTTTGCATCTATATGAAATGTTTTCCACACCAAAGTCTTAAACTTTTCTGCCGTTGAATCGGTTTCAGTTCTGACTCTTATGGAATACTTTTCATCAACGTCTATCAGTACACTTCCGCACATAGAAATAATAGCTGCAATTTCTGCTATTCTACAATGTGTTGCATTACTGATATGACCTGCTAATTCCTTTTTAACCTTACTTGAAAAACTCATGCCACTTCCTACTATTTCTACTATCTGTCTATGTCTCTATGAGATAATCTGATTCCATAAGAAGCGTCTGAACTATTTAATTGATTATATAATTCATTAGCTATTGTTACTGATCTGTGATGACCACCTGTACAACCAATTCCTATAACCAACTGATTCTTTCCCTCTTCAATATAGTTTGGAATAAGAAATTTAATCATATCTACTAATTTATTAAGAAATTCGTGTGACACAGGCGAGTTCAAAACATAATCCTGTACTTCCTTCTGATTACCTGTTTTGTGTTTCAGCTCAGGCACATAATATGGATTTGGAAGAAATCTTACATCAAATACCAAATCACAATCTGCCGGAACACCGTGCTTGAAACCAAAAGACATTATTGTAACAAAAAGATTTCTGTAATCTCTGTTTAAAACAAATATCTTTTCTATTTCTCCTCTTAGTTCTTTTACGAGAAGATTGCTGGTGTCGATTATATAATCAGCCTGTTCTCTTAAAAATTCCAGCTTTGCCCTCTCTTCATTAATTTCATTTTCAACACTATCTCTGTCACCCATTGGATGACTTCTTCGTGTTTCTTTAAATCTCTTTATTAAAGTATTATTGTTGCAGTCTAAGAACAAAATCTCATAATTCTGTTCTTTTGCTTTCATATTCTTAAGAACTTCTGACATCTTCTCAAGATTTTTTCCGCTTCTGATATCTACTCCAATTGCAACTTTATTCTTTTCATTAGTCTGTCCAAAAAGAATATCTGCAAAACTTTCAATTAAATCTATTGGCAGATTATCTACGCAATAATACCCGTTATCCTCAAAAATCTTAAGGGCAGTTACTTTGCCTGCCCCTGAGATACCTGTTACTATTACTAATCGCATTTGTACTCCCTCATACTTAGACCTTTAGATAATTCTAACTTCAGGTTCTAACTGTACATCGAACTTCTCTTTAACTTTAGCCTGTACATCCTTCATAAGATTAATAACATCTGTTGCTGTGGCATTATCGTAATTAATTACAAAACCACAATGCTTTTCTGATACCATGGCTCCACCTACTTTGTATCCTCTAAGCCCTGCATCGTCAATTAATTTACCTGCAAAATATCCTTCAGGTCTCTTGAAAGTACTTCCTGCACTTGGATATTCAAGTGGCTGACTTGCTCTTCTCTTCTGCATAAACATCTGCATAATCAAACCAATATCCTCTGAGAATTCAATGTTAAGACCAATTCTTGCCTGAAGAACAATATAACCTTTCTTCTCAATAATGCTTGTTCTGTATCCCATTTCAAGCTCAGATGCATCAAGTGTAATAATGTTTCCTTCATTATCAAGTACCTTAACCCATTTAAGAACCTGTTTCATTTCTCCACCATAAGCACCTGCATTCATCATTACGGCACCACCAATGTTGCCCGGAATACCGTGAGCAAACTCAAAACCACCTAGGTCGTTCTCCATTGCAGTAACTGCCACTGCTGAAAGCTTTGCTCCTGCGTCGGCTACAATATCTTCACCAATAACATCAATAAAACTTATTCTTGAATTAACTTCGATTATTACACCCTTGTAGCCTTCATCTTTAACTAAAAGATTGCTTCCGTTTCCTATAACAAGAAATTCCACATCATTCTCTCTACAAAGTGCTACAACCTGTGTTAACTCATCAATACTGCCCGGAGTTACGAATAATTCAGCGTTTCCTCCACATCTGAAAGTACAATGAGATGCCATGCTCTCATTCTCTTTTACATATTTTTCTCCAACTACTTCTTTAATCTTTTCTATGAATGCGTTATCCATTGAATCCTCCTAAAACCTCTAGTTACTTTTTATACTATAAGTGCTGCCGCACCATAAATTCCTGCATCATTTCCTAATTCTGCAAGAGCAATTTTTGCTTCTCTACAAGCTTGGAAAGCATATTTAACATAAACATCTGCAATGGCATCAATAAGATACTGACCTGCCTTACTTACACCACCACCAATAATAAATGCCTGTGGGTTTACTACTGTTGCAATACTTGCCATGGCTTTTCCAAGATATGTACTCATCTGTTCAACAACAGCTACAGCACCCTTATCTCCTTCTTTTGCCAAGTCGAAAACATCTTTTGCTGTAATGTCTTCACCAAATTCTGTCATCTTAGTTGATTCACTATTCTTTGCAATATATCTGTTTGCAAGTCTTACTACACCTGTAGCTGATGCATACTGTTCAAGGCATCCGCAACCGCCGCAGTTACAGTTAAGTTCTTCACTATCTTCAACATGCATGTGACCGATTTCGCCTGCTGCACCGTTATGTCCTGTAAGAATTTTTCCTTCTAAAATAACACCTCCGCCTACACCTGTTCCAAGTGTAACCATAACGATATCATCAAAATTCTTTCCGCCACCTTTCCACGCTTCACCAAGAGCTGCAACGTTGGCATCATTGCCTACCTTAACCTCTATTCCGTGGAACATTTCAGACATTTTTTCTGATACATTAAACTTGCCCCAACCTAAGTTAACACACTGTAATACAGTTCCGTCATCTAAAACAGGTCCCGGCAAACCAATGCCGATTCCCTTAACTTCATCTAAATCAATAGACTTTTCGTCTAACTTAGCTTCTAATGATTCACATATATCAAATAAAATATTTTCACCATTATTTTCTGTTCTTGTAATAATCTCCCACTTATCAAGGAGCTGACCTTCTACTGTAAAAAGTCCTACTTTAACTGTTGTTCCTCCAACGTCAACTCCAAAACAATACTTTTTCATAATTTTTTTCTATTCCTCCTCGTCATTCTGCTTCATAAGATTGTCAGTTACACGTTTATATAATTCTTTGGCAGCATTGTAACCCATCTTCTTCTGTCTGTGGTTTACTGATGCTGACTCAACAATAACTGCTACATTTCTACCCGGTCTGATAGGAATAGAATAGCAAACTACTTTATTTCCAAGAAATTCTGTGTAATTATCTTCAATTCCAAGTCTATCATATTCTCTGCTTCTATCCCATTCTTCTAACTTAATAACCATGTCAATATTGGCTGTGTCAAGAATACTTTCAACACCAAATAAAGCCTTAACATCTATGATACCAATACCTCTTAATTCAATAAAATGCTTAGTAATTTCAGGTGATGCACCAATTAATGTTTCATCACTTACCTTTCTTATTTCTACAACATCATCAGTTACAAGTCTATGGCCTCTCTTAATTAATTCAAGGGCTGCCTCACTTTTACCGATTCCGCTTTCACCCATAATCAAAACACCTTCACCATAAACGTCTACCAAAACACCATGGATTGTAATACACGGTGCAAGCTGAACATTAAGCCATCTTGTAAGTTCTGCATCAAATCTTGATGTAGTCCATTCTGTCATTAAAACAGGTACATTATATTTTCTTCCTGCTTCAATCAAATCATCATCTGCTTCATGCCCTCTACATAAAATCAGACATGGAATTCCACTACTCATTAACTTTTCGTACACCCAAAGTCTGTTCTGTCTTTCCATACTATCAATGAAAGCATATTCCACGTTTCCAAGAATCTGTACTCTTTCCTTATCGAAATGATCAAAGAAACCTGCTAACTGTAACGCCGGTCTATTAACTTCCGGAGTATTAATATAAATCTTATCCGTATCAATTTCAGGTATATAATTCTTTAAATTGTAGTTTTCTATTATTTTTGTAAATTTAATTTTTTCCATAAATTTGCTCCTTTCGCTGCAAGTATAATTTTCACGACCATTTTTCACTGTCATACATTATTTTAACATTACAGCTTTTTTTTGTATATATTAATTAATGAAAAAATTTGTATATGTCCTTTGCCACTTTTTCGCTTATAGTATCAACCTGACTAAGCTGTTCCACTGTAGCTTCCCTAATTCCTTCAATGGATTTAAATTCTCTCATTAATGCCTTTCTTCTTGCCGGACCTACTCCCGAAATGTCATCAAGTATTGAATGTACTTGTTTTTTGTTTCTAAGACTTCTATGATACTCTATTGCAAATCTATGAGTTTCATCCTGCATTCTTGTAATCAGTCTGAATCCTTCCGAATTCTTTGCTATAGGAATTTCCTCATTATTGTAATACAGTCCTCGTGTTCTATGGTTATCGTCCTTTACCATTCCACAAACAGGAATATGAAGATTAAGGCTGTCCAAAACTTCAAGAGCTATGTTTACCTGACCTTTTCCACCATCCATCATAAGAATATCCGGGAAGTTACTGAAACTTCCAAGTTTGTAGTCTTTTTCTTCCATATCAAGCTTTTCACGTTCTTCTATTCCGTGACGGAATCTTCTTGTAAGAACTTCTCTCATGCTGGCATAATCGTCAGGACCCTTAACAGACTTAATTCTAAACTTTCTATAATTATTACGCTTCGGTTTTCCGTCCTCATAAACTATCATTGATGCAACGGACTCGTAACCGTTAGTATTGGATATATCGTAGGCTTCCATTCTATGGATTCCCGTAATACCAATAAGTTCCTCTATTTCCTCCACTGCACCTACAGTACGTTTTTGTTCCCTTCTATATTTTTCTTTATTTTGTTCCAAAAGATTGCCTGCATTCTTTGCTGCAAGTTCAACAAGCTTCTCCTTACTTCCTTTTTTAGGATTTACAATTCTAACTGTATAATTCTGATTTCTGCTAAGGAGCTGTGACAAAAGTTCCGGCTCCTCCACTTCTTCCTGCACCAAAAGCTCCCTTGGAATAAAAGGCGTTCCAATATAATATTGCTTTATGAAACTTGTAAGAATATCTTTGCCGGTATCTCCCGGGGCAGTTGTAAGATAAAAATGTTCACGACCGATAAGCTTACCATTTCTAACAAAAAACACCTGTACAACTGCATCGTTTCCTTCCTCTGCATAAGCAATAATATCCCTATCCTCAAACTGATGAGTTGTAATCTTCTGATTTCCCGCAACATGATTAATGCTATTAATCAAATCTCTACATTCCATTGCTTTCTCAAAATCAAGATTAGCTGATGCCTCCTGCATCTTTTCCTCCAACTCCTTGATTGTCAGAGTGTAATTGCCTTCTAAGAATTTAATGGCTTTATTAATATTTTCCCTGTAATCTTCTTTGGAAATATATCCCTGACAGGGACCTTTGCACTGTCCAATATGATAATAAAGACAAGGCCTTCCATTAATCTTTGGAATATTCTTATATTCTCCATCAGCAGTATACGTGCCATCACTTACAATAGCCTTGTTGCAACTTCTAATTTGATACATTTTCTGTAACAAATCTATGGTATCTTTAACTGCTGCACTACTTGTAAAAGGTCCAAAATATTTATTATTGTCCTTCTTCATCCTTCTGGCCAAAACAATTCGTGGATAATCCTCACTTACTGTAATCATTACATAAGGATATGTTTTGTCATCCATAAGCATTGTATTATATTTGGGTCTGTATTCTTTAATCAGATTACATTCAAGTATTAATGCTTCCAGTTCTGAATCTGTAAGAATATACTCAAACCTTCTTATTTTTGAAACCATGGATTCTATTTTTGTTGTTCTTTTTGTGCTTTTTCTAAAATATGAGCTTACACGCCTTTTAAGATTAACAGCTTTTCCCACATAAATAACATCATCGTGGGCATCGTGCATTAAATACACCCCCGGTGTCTGTGGCATTTTTTTTAGTTCTTCCGCAAAATTAAATTCACCCATTGTTCTACCTGCTTTTATAAAATCGTATTTATTCTATAGACTAACTTACGAAAGCTGACAACTTTGAATAATCAAAGGTGCCAGCTTTCATATAGTCATCCGGTAATAATCTTTGTGCTGTTTGTTTTTGAACAAACAATCTGTATTCTACATTTCAGTAGTTTCTAAATTACCTGCATTCTATGCTTCTGTATTCTGTGTATCTAAATTTTCAGCATTTGCATTGTTTTCTGTATTCTGTGTTTTAGAAGCTTCTGCCTTTTCAGCTTCTTCTCTCTCGCACTGTTCAAAAATATCCATAAATTCCTTGCCTGTGATTGTTTCTTTTTCGTATAAGAATTTTGCAATCTTGTCAAGCTTAGCACGGTTATTTCTAAGAAGCTTCTTAGCTTCTTCGTATTTTTCTTTAAGAAGAATCTTAACCTCTTCTTCAATCTCTGTTGCTGTCTTGTCGCTACAATTGAGTGTTGTTCTGTTGCCTAAGTATGGATTTTCAACCTGTTCAAGACTCATTAAGCCGAACTTTTCTGACATACCATACTGTGCAATCATTGAGCGGGCTATCTTTGTAGCCTTTTCCATATCATTTGATGCACCTGTTGTCACTGAATCAAATACAATTTCTTCTGCTGCTCTACCTGCAAGGAATGTTACAAGTCTTGCATTTAATTCTTCTTTTGACATAAGATATTTTTCTTCTTCAGGCGCCTGTATAACATATCCTAATGAACCCATTGTTCTTGGAACTATTGTAATCTTCTGTACCGGTTCTGCATGTTTCTGTAATGCTGTTACTAATGCATGACCTACTTCATGGTAAGAAACTATCTTCTTTTCTTCTTTGCTGAGAATTCTATCTTTCTTTTCTTTTCCGGCAATTACAACTTCAACTGCTTCCATTAAGTCAGCCTGGGAAATTGCTCTTCTACCACATTTTACTGCGTTAATTGCTGCTTCATTAACCATATTGGCAAGGTCTGAACCTACTGCACCACTTGTAATGTTTGCAATAGCATCAAGATCTACTGTTTCATCTAATTTAACATCTTTTGAATGAACTCTTAAAGTTTCAAGTCTGCCCTTAAAATCAGGTGCGTCTACAATAATTCTTCTGTCAAAACGTCCTGGTCTTAAAAGTGCCGGATCAAGTACTTCCGGTCTGTTAGTTGCAGCAAGTATTAAAATACCCTTTGATGTATCAAAACCATCCATTTCTGCCAAAAGTGCATTTAATGTCTGTTCTCTTTCATCGTTTCCACCGCCATATCTTGAATCTCTGCTCTTTCCTATTGAGTCAATTTCGTCGATAAATACGATACATGGTGCATTCTGTTCTGCCTGCTTAAACAAATCTCTTACTCTTGAAGCACCTACACCTACGAACATTTCCACAAAGTCTGAACCTGACAATGAGAAAAATGGCACCTTAGCCTCTCCTGCAACTGCCTTAGCCAACAATGTTTTACCTGTTCCCGGCGGTCCTACTAACAATGCTCCCTTCGGAAGCTTGGCACCGATTTCTGTATATTTGCCTGGATTATGAAGGAAATCTACTAATTCTACTACTGATTCCTTAGCTTCTTCCTGTCCCGCCACATCCTTAAATGTAACTCCTGTTTCTTTCTGAACATATACCTTGGCATTGCTCTTTCCAACACCAAACATTCCACCACCGGCTCCGCCGCCTGCTTTCTTCATTATGAATGTAAGCAAAACATAGAACATTACAAATGGTAATACCCATTCAAGCAAAATAAGTAAAAGACTTGAAGAACTACTCTGCTGTTCTCCTTTGAATTTTACCTGTGTATATTTTTCTTTTAATTCCTGAATAAGTTCAGGGTCATTTAATTCTGTTGTCCAATATTTTACTTTTATAATGTTTCCATTATTATCTTTAGGTGTAATTTCTATCTTATTGTTATTGAAAACAACTGATTCCACATTATTATTTTCAAGCAAAGCTATAAACTGATTGTAACTAATCTCCTTGGTAGTCATTGAATCAACTATATATGAGCTTAATGTTGTAAAAAGAAATGCGGCTACAAGTGCAACCACTATACCTATTATTTGATTTTTCTTTTGATTCTTGTTATCCCTATCGTTTTTCGAATTATTCCTATTAGTATTTCTATTAGTATTATTATCCATCAAGTCTTCCCTTTCTTTACATTCTGCATATCTTTTATGTATATCTTTAGACTTTAATAATATACCATATACTTTGTAAATAATGTGAATTTTTGATAAAAAAAATTTAAACTTTTAAAATTTTTACATTCCTATGGAATTAATTTTTTGATTGTAGTACACTAGTAAGGTGATTTTTTATGTTTAGATGATGTTTAGCCCCAATACTACTAAACATCATAGTGTATTATACAAATGGAGGAATGTCTCATGGCAGTAAAATATGTATTTGTAACAGGCGGTGTTGTTTCCGGTCTCGGAAAAGGTATCACTGCTGCATCTTTGGGTCGTCTTTTGAAAGCTCGTGGTTACAAGGTAACAATGCAGAAGTTTGATCCTTATATTAACATTGACCCAGGTACTATGAACCCTATTCAGCACGGAGAAGTTTTCGTTACAGACGATGGTGCTGAAACTGATCTTGATTTAGGTCATTATGAAAGATTTATTGATGAAAGTTTAACAAGAAATTCTAACGTTACAACCGGTAAGGTTTACTGGTCTGTACTTGAAAAAGAAAGACATGGTGATTTCGGTGGAGGAACTGTTCAGGTTATTCCGCATATTACTAACGAGATTAAAAGTCGTTTCCACCGCAGTCTTTCAGAAGAAACTGAAATTGCTATTATTGAAGTAGGTGGAACAGTTGGTGATATTGAATCACAGCCATATATTGAAGCTATCAGACAGTTCCAGCATGATGTTGGACGTGAGAATTGTATTCTTATTCACGTAGCTCTTATGGTTTATCTTCCTGCATCTGAAGAAATGAAAACTAAACCTATCCAGATGAGTGTTAAGGAATTACAGAGACTTGGTATTCAGCCTGACGTAGTTGTTTGTCGTACTGAATACGAAATTGACGACAATCTTAAAGACAAAATCAGTCTTTTCTGTAATGTTCCCGCAAGCCACGTTGTTCAAAACCTTACAGTTGATATGCTTTACGAAGCTCCTCTTGCAATGGAAAAAGAACATCTTGCAGAAATTGTTTGCCAGAGCTTAAAGCTTGATTGTCCTGAACCTGACCTTGACGAATGGAAGGCTATGGTTGACGCAGCTAAGCATCCTGTTCAGGAAGTTACAGTTGCATTAGTTGGAAAATATATTGCATTACATGATGCTTACATTAGTGTTGTTGAATCTTTGAAACATGCCGGTTATCCAAGCCGTTGCACTGTTAATATTAAATGGGTTGACTCAGAAGAAGTTACTAATGAGAATGCTGCTGAAATCTTCAGTGATGTTTCAGGTATTCTTGTCCCAGGTGGTTTTGGCAGCCGTGGTATCGACGGTAAGATTGCTTCTATCAAATATGCAAGAGAGAACAATATTCCATTCCTTGGTCTTTGCCTTGGCATGCAGCTTTCAATTGTTGAATTTGCAAGAGATGTAGTTGGTTTCCGTGATGCTCACAGTATTGAACTTAATCCTGCAACTACACATCCTGTTATCAGTCTTATGCCTGACCAAGAGGGTATTACAGATATCGGTGGAACTTTAAGACTTGGTTCTTATCCATGTCACTTGGATACAGAAAGTCTTGCTTATAAATTATATGGGGAAGAATTAATTCATGAACGTCATCGTCATCGTTATGAAGTAAACAACGATTACAGAGAAGCCCTTACCTCAAAGGGAATGAAGTTATCAGGTATCTCTCCTGACGGACGTATTGTAGAAATGATTGAAATTCCTTCACATCCATTCTTCATTGCAACACAGGCACATCCTGAATTAAAGAGCCGTCCTAATAGACCTCATCCTTTATTCTTAGGATTTGTAAATGCAGCAATCGAAAAAGGAAAGCAGAAATAAATCCCTGGATTAGAATTGTACTAATTAAATATATGAATTTATACGCCGGATTCATAATGAATCCGGCTTTTCTATGGCTACCACTATACCTATCCTACCATTAC
>OGQE01000745.1_pt1 | contig 35475 bp, 20 predicted proteins | sample 1553131 | NCBI WGS metagenome assembly OGQE01 (sample SAMEA2579929, study PRJEB22360) | human gut metagenome | biome: human gut; feature: human-associated habitat; material: faeces | place: Denmark | collected 2008/2010
TGTCGTATGCTGCGACAGCCGCGTGCTTATAGACATTCTCTTCATCATTCCCCCATACCCAAAAAGTATATGATAGATGATAAAGAGAATGTCTATAAGAAGTGTTTCCATTCCTACATCTTTGCCAAGTCTTCCTGGTCCACTGTTTTCATTCCACTCCTTACCAGCAATGCGGCAACTTTGTCTGTATCCTCGTCCTTGACACGGAATACCATAAGGGCATCATCTGTGCCTCTTGCAAGAAAGGCGTAAACGTAATCAACGCTGTAGCCGTTAGAAGCAATAACGTTCATTGCCTTAGCCATTGAGCCCGGCTCATCCGGAAGCTTAACGCCAATAACGTGTGTAAGGTTACAAATCCAATCGTTGTCTCTTAACAGAGTAAGAGTATTAAAAGGATCGTCTACAATAATACGAATAATTCCGAAATCGCTTGAATCGGCAATCTGGAATGCACGCATATCTATTTTGTGTTCGGCAAGAAAATTGGTAAAGTTTGCAATATTACCCGGTTTGTTTTCAATGAACACTGAAATCTGATGAATATACATATAAAAACCTCCTAAATTTTACGTTTATCTATAACACGAACTGCTTTTCCTTCTGAACGTGTAATTGATTTTGGTTCAACCAATTTAACCTTAGCATAAATGCCAAGCATACTCTTAAGAGCGGTAACAATATCTTTCTCCTTAGACTCAATTGAGCTAACTGTATCAGAGAACATTTCAGGTGTCATTTCAACCAGAACTTCCATAGTATCGCTATTGTTTACACGGTCAACAATAAGCTGGTAGTTGGCAGGCATGCCCTGTTTAATAAGAACTTCCTCAACCTGTGAAGGATAAACATTAACACCCTTGATAATAAGCATGTCATCTGAACGTCCCATAAGTCTGTGAATACGTGCGTGAGTACGTCCGCATTTACACTTCTCTCTTGTAATATAAGTAATGTCTTTTGTACGGTATCTGATAAGTGGAAATGCTTCTTTAGCAAAACTTGTAAATACTAATTCACCAATCTGTCCGTCAGGAACAGGTTCAAGTGTGTCAGGATCAACAATTTCCGGAATAAAATAGTCTTCGCAAATATGCATACCATTCTGTTCCTCACATTCAAAAGCAACACCCGGACCTTCAATTTCAGTAAGTCCATAAATATCATAAGCCTTAATGCCAAGCCTGTTTTCAATATCAGCTCTCATATCTTCTGACCAAGCCTCTGCACCAAAAATACCGGCTTTTAATTTGATCTGGTCCTTAATTCCCCGTTCTTCAATAGATTCGGCCAAATAAGAAGCGTAACTAGGTGTACAACAAAGAATAGTCGAACCCAAATCAGTCATAAACTGAAGCTGTCTGTCAGTGTTACCTGATGACATAGGAAGTGTTAAAGAACCAACCTTCTGTGAACCACCGTTTAATCCGAAGCCACCTGTGAAAAGACCATATCCATAAGCTACGTGAACTACATCTTCATCTGTTCCACCGGCAGCCACAAGGGCTCTGGCACATCCATCTTCCCACATATCAATATCTTTCTTAGTATAAAAATCTACTACACGCTTACCTGTTGTACCTGAAGTTGAGTGAATACGCACACAATTTTTAAGAGGTACTGCTAATAAGCCGTATGGATAAGCATCTCTTAAATCGTCTTTCGTTAAAAAAGGCAACTTAGAAATATCTTTTAAAGATTTTATATCGTCAGGTGTTACACCTTTTTCCACCATTTTTTTTCTGTAAAAAGGTACATTCTCGTATACTCTTTTTACCACGTCTAAAAGTCCGTCTGTTTGAATCTGCTCAATCTTTTCACGAGAGGCAGTTTCAATTTCTTCCTGAAAATATTTTCCCATTGTTTCATTCCTTTCTGTCGTTCAAGTATAGTAATATAATTTTACAACATATAACGCTTTAAAGCAATAAAGCACAAAAAACAAAATTAACAAAAATAGCAATAAATAAATAGTAAAAATACATAAAAAAAATCAACCAAAAAAAATTTTACAAGCAAAGATGCGTTTTTTATGGGGCAAAAAGCCTAAAAAAATTGCACAAAAGGGGGGCAAAAATGCCCTTAATAAAAACGTTTTTCTGCCTATAAAATCTAGTAATTGCAAAAATTATATGATATAGTGATTTTTAGTATAAAATATGAAAAATGAAGAAATATAAGCTATATGAGAATAAGAGGAGGAGAAACCAATGGACAACAATTTAAGGGGGGTACCTGTTGAGGGGTTTGCTGACAAAAGTCGCGAAGCGGCCGTCGAGGGAATAGTATTATTAAAGAATGAAAACAACACACTCCCATTAACAGAACAGGATAAGGTTTCAGTTTTTGGAAGACCAATGATTGAGTACTACAGAAGCGGAACAGGTTCAGGAGGAGCTGTAAACGTTGAATACGCAACAAATATTTTGGACGGATTTGAAAACAGCAACCTTAACTTTAACAAGACTATAGTTGAAGACTATAAGGAATGGTTAAAAGACCATCCATTTGATAACGGTGGCGGTGGCTGGGCATGCGAGCCATGGTTCCAGAAAGATATGGAAATCACAGCAGATTATGCAAAAAAACAGGCAGAATCAACTAACAAGGCTGTATACATTATCGGACGTACAGCAGGAGAAGATAAGGACAACGCCAACTGGGTAGGAAGCTATCTTCTTACAGATGAAGAAAAAGAAAACCTTAAGAACATAACAGAAGCTTTCGAAGATGTTTGTGTAGTTCTTAACGTTTCAAATATTATCGACCTTAAGTGGATTGATGAAGAACAGTTTAAGGGACACATCAAATCAGTAATTATTGTATGGCAGGGCGGTATGGAAGGTGGAAACGCAGTAGCTGACGCACTTTCAGGCAAGGCTACACCAAGCGGTAAATTACCTGACACAGTAGCTTATGATATTGAAGACTATCCCGCTAATGACAACTTTGGCAACGAACTTACAAACCTTTACAAAGAAGACATTTATGTAGGATATCGTTATTTTGAAACATTTGCACCTGAAAAAGTTCAATTTGAATTTGGTTTCGGACTTTCATATACAACATTTGATATTGAAACAGTATCAGCCGATGCAGATGATGAAAAAATCACATTAGAAGTTAAGGTAACTAACACAGGCGACAAGTTCTCAGGAAAAGAAGTTGTTCAGGTATATTATGAAGCACCACAGGGAGCTTTGGGACAGCCTGCAAGACAGCTTTGCGCATACGAGAAAACAGAAAATCTTGCACCGGGTCAGAGTCAGACATTAAAGATTGCTTTCGATATTAACGGAATTGCATCATATGATGACTCAGGCGTTACAGGCAACAAGTCATGCTACGTATTAGAAGCAGGAGATTACAACTTCTACGTAGGTAACAGCGTAAAAAATAATAAACTAGCTTATACATATAAAATTGAAGAACTTAAAGTAACAGAACAGCTTTCAGAAGCTGCTTGTCCTAACGATGAAAATCTTACATTAATTAAGCCGGGCAAGAGAAAAGAAGATGGAACATACGAAATTACATATGTTCCATCACAGAAGCCTACAGTTGATATGGCTAAGAGAATTGAAGACAATCTTCCAAAAGACATGAAAATTACAGGCGATGTAGGAATTACATTACAGGATGTAAAAGCAGGTAAAAAAACTATTGAAGAGTTCGTTGCACAGCTTACAGTTGCAGAATTAGCACAGATTGTAAGAGGTGAAGGAATGAGTAACCCTAGAGTTACAAAAGGAACAGCTTCAGCTTTTGGCGGATTAAGTGATACATTGTTTGCTTACGGAATCCCTGCAGCATGTTGTGCTGACGGCCCTAGTGGACTTAGAATGGAAGGAAAAGCTACACAGCTTCCTATTGGAACAGCACTTTCAGCATCATGGAATCCTAAGCTTGTAAGAGAACTTTACACAATGGAAGGTCAGGAATTATACGGAAATCAGGTAGATACATTACTTGGACCCGGAGTAAACATTCACAGACATCCTTTAAACGGACGTAACTTTGAATACTATTCAGAAGATCCATACCTTTCAGGAACAATGTCGGTTGCATCAACAGGCGGTATTAAAGACGGTGGCGCTTGGGGAACAATTAAGCATTTCGCATTAAATGGTCAGGAATCACATAGATTTAAGATTGACGCAGTTTGCTCAGAAAGAGCAATCAGACAGATTTATCTCAAATCATTTGAAATGGCAGTAAAAGCCGGCACAGTTAAAACATTAATGACAGCTTACAATCCTATTAACGGACACTGGGCAGCTTCAAACTACGACCTTTGTACAACAATCCTTAGAAATGAATGGGGATACGATGGTATCGTAATGACTGACTGGTGGGCCAAGATGAACGACGTTGTAGAAGGTGGCGAAGAATCAAATCAGGATACAAGAGATATGGTTCGCTCACAGAACGACGTATATATGGTTGTAAACAATAACGGCGCAGAAATTAACTCAAACAACGACAACACAGAGGAATCAATTAAAGAGGGAAGACTTACAATCGGAGAACTTCAGCGAGCTGCAATCAACATCTGCAACTTCATTCTTTCAGCACCTGTTATTGAAAGAGAATTAGTTGATACAGACGTTGCAAAACATTACGATTCAGTACCAAATGATCAGGCCAAGTATGAAGTATTTAACATTGAAAAAGACAATAAGGTAATGTTCAATAGCGGAGCAGAAGCAACATTAGAAGTTGAAGACGAAGGGGAATACACAATTATTGTTAACATCTCATTTGATAAGTCCAACTTATCACAGTCAACAGTAAATGTTAATGCCAACGGCACAACAATGGTAGTAATCCAGACTAACGGAACAGACGGCAACTGGATTACACAGAAGCTTTGCAAGGTTAAACTTGACAAGGGTGTATACAACTTAAAACTTGAAGAAGTATTAGCAGGAATCAAAGTTAAATATATTCAGTTTAAGAAGATTCCTAAGAAAAATAAATAAATGTAAAAAAGCATACAGTCTATTATGATTGGCTAGTCAAAGCATAGCATATAACAATTGAAAAAGGTCTGCTGGAGATATTATTCCAGTGGGCTTTTTCTTTACTCCTTTAGAGGGGAACCTTAATGTTTGGCATATAACAGAGAAAATATGATGAAATTGTGCAAAATCACAAGAAGAATAAAAACGGTTTTATAGCGAAAACGTTATAACACCAAATAATTGTATAAAATGCACAAAAAGAAGCGGACAAAATGTGCAAAAAATACAGGGCAAATGCATAAAGAACAGGTCGGGCTATGAAAAATAAATAAAAAATGTACAACATAACCCATGGGTAGTTGAAAAAACCATATCAATTTGGTGTAAGAGCGGTAAATGCAGCAGGAGAATCGGATATTACAACGATTGACGTTACAGCTCCGGGAAGAGAGGAAGGAACAACAACACCTAATCCAGAAACCGATGAAAGAACAGGAAATATTGTTCAAGGAAAGATTTGGAAAGCATATACTTACGCTGAAGACAGCAAAGGACTCTATGAAATAAGTAGTGATGCAACTAATTATACTCTTAAAGATAAAAAAATAGGAAGTGATTGGTGGCACATTCAAACAGCAATTGATGGCGTTACATTTTATGCAAATACGGACTATGTATGTACGTTTACTCTTAAAGCAGATAAACCAAAAGAATTTACAGTTGATAACAGAATAGGTGATGGAAAAATCTTTGTAGAAAGTGAAGGTAAAGGTTGGCAGAAAGCAGAAGATGGAACATATTTTTACAAATATAAAGGTACATTTGCAAGTACAGCTAAACAGGATTTGAACGTTAGAATTGCCTTAGGATATCACAATGGTAAGGATAAAAAGACAGATTCAAATTATTTAGTGGATGAAGTTGCAACATTTAAAATGTCAAATTTCCAGATTGTAAAAGCAAGTGAATACAAGGATGTTACATATACAGTTTCAATTGATGGAAAAGAAGAAACGTACGAAAAAGGTGATTCAATTTCTGTACCAACAGAAGGTCAGGGTTACTACGATGTTACTAAGAAAGTAGCTTATGCTCCAGGAACAGTACTCACAGTAAATGAAAATATGACTTTAAAGAGCATTGAATTAAATGTAACAATGACACCGGGAGCAAGTATCAGATTAGCAGCTCCAACAGGTTTAAGATTCCAGACAACTGTTACATCAGGAAATGGAATTGATGCAGATGAAATCTTAAATTCAACAACAGTAACAACAGGTACACTTATTACAACATTAGATTTGTACAAAGCTAATGGAAACACACTTACAAAGGATAGTAAGTATACTTTCCTCGACATTGCAAATGATGGATGGTTTAATGATGGAACAAAGACAGAAACAGGAAAGTTCTGTGGCTCAATTATCAAAATCCAGAAAGAAAACTATGGTAGAGAATTTATTGCTGTAGGATATGCAACTATTAATTATTCAAATGGTGAACCTAAGACTGTTTGTGCAGATGTTACTGTAAACAACGCTAAGTCAATTAAATACGTTGCTGAAAAGGTACAGGGAAGTGCAGCATATAATAAGTATACTCCTGCACAGCAGGGCATCATTAACAAGTACATTAAGGGAGAGGAGATATCAGAATAATGGAAAGAAGATATATAAGCCCAGAGATGGATATAATAGAATTTGACACAAATGATGTAATAACTACAAGTAGTGATCTCGGTGGCGAAGCAGGGTCCAAGGTAATTGACGTAAATGGAATAACAGATTGGTCAGATTTTATTGAATAAAAAATAAACAACTTAATAATAAAACAAGCTGTGCTTTAACTCAACATTAAAGCACAGCTTATTTTTTGTCCTCATTACTATCATCTTCCCCTAAAGGTCTATAACAATGTTCAATAAATGCAGAAGATTAAAAATCAGACAAACCAGCCGGATTGTCGACTTATTGTATGGGTGTATTACTTGATTTGAAGGGCAAAAAAATGTATACTAGTAGTTATCAGTATGAAATGGAATATAACCCCGAAGGGTACGCATTTAACCTGATAAGTTACGAAAACATAGGAGGCAAAAATGATAACATTAAGTAAAGGCGGAGCATACCTTATTGGTGGCACAGAAGTTGTAGAAACAGGTGCAGGCTCAGAAGAATTACTAAAGAACAAGTTAGGGGATAAATACCTTACAAAAGAAGATGCTGCAAAGAATACTATGGCATATGGTATTTTGAACGAACACAACACATCAGGCAACATGGACAAGCTTCAGATTAAGTTTGATAAGCTTACATCCCATGATATTACATTTGTTGGAATCATTCAGACAGCAAGAGCTTCAGGATTAGAGAAATTCCCAATTCCTTATGTGCTTACAAACTGTCATAACAGTTTATGTGCTGTTGGTGGAACAATTAACGAAGATGACCATATGTTTGGACTTACATGTGCTAAGAAATATGGCGGAATTTATGTACCACCTCACCAGGCAGTTATTCATCAGTTTGCCAGAGAGATGTTAGCAGGTGGCGGAAAGATGATTCTTGGTTCTGATTCACATACACGTTATGGTGCTCTTGGTACTATGGCTATGGGTGAAGGCGGACCTGAATTGGTTAAGCAGTTACTTTCACAGACATATGACATTAATATGCCTGAAGTAATCGGTATCTACATGACAGGAGAACCTGCTAAGGGTGTAGGACCTCAGGACGTTGCACTTGCAATTATCGGAGAAGTATTTGACAAGGGTTATGTTAAGAATAAAGTTATGGAATTTGTAGGACCTGGTGTTTCTAACTTAAGCGCAGATTTCAGAATCGGTGTTGACGTTATGACAACAGAAACAACTTGTCTTTCATCTATTTGGCGTACAGATGAGAAAATTAAGGAATTCTATGACATCCATGGAAGAGTAGATGAGTATAAAGAATTAAATCCTGGCGAAGTTACATACTATGATGGAATTGTTTATGTTGATTTATCTAAGATTAAACCTATGATTGCAATGCCATTCCATCCAAGCAACACATATACTATTGAAGAATTAAATGCTAACTTGGAAGATATTCTCCACGATGTTGAAAAGAAAGCTTTAGTTTCATTAGATGGACAGGTTGATTATAAACTTACAAACAAGATTCGTGATGGAAAACTTTATGTTGACCAGGGAATCATTGCAGGTTGTGCAGGTGGTGGATTTGAAAACATTTGTGCAGCAGCAGATATATTAAAGGGACATAGCATTGGAGCTGACGAATTTACACTTAGTGTATATCCTGCTTCTATGCCAGTATATATGGAATTAATCAAAAACGGATGCGCAGCAGATATTATGGCTGCCGGCGGTGTTATGAAGACAGCATTCTGTGGACCTTGTTTCGGTGCAGGTGATACACCGGCTAACAATGCCTTCAGTATCAGACATTCAACACGTAACTTCCCTAACAGAGAAGGAAGTAAGTTACAGAATGGACAGATTTCTTCAGTTGCACTTATGGATGCCAGATCTATTGCAGCAACAGCAGCTAACAAGGGTTATCTTACAGCAGCTACAGATGTTGATGTTGAGTTTAAGGGACGTAAGTATCATTTTGACAAGAGTATTTATGAAAACAGAGTATTTGACTCACACGGAATAGCAGATCCTGATACAGAAATCCAGTTTGGACCAAACATCAAAGACTGGCCGGAAATGGTTGCACTTACAGACAATCTTCTTCTTAAAGTTGTTTCAGAGATTCATGATCCGGTTACAACAACAGATGAATTAATACCATCAGGTGAAACATCATCTTATCGTTCTAACCCACTTGGACTTGCAGAGTTTGCACTTTCAAGAAAGGACCCTGAATATGTAGGAAAGGCTAAAGAAGTACAGAAAGCAGAAAAAGCAAGAGAAGCAGGACAGAATCCTGTAGATGCACTTCCGGAAGTTGGAGGAGTATTTGAAGCGTTAAAGAGCAATCTTCCTCAGTACAAGATTGACAATGATACAGTAGGTATCGGAAGCACTATTTTTGCAGTAAAACCGGGTGACGGTTCAGCAAGAGAACAGGCTGCTTCATGTCAGAAGGTATTAGGCGGATGGGCTAATATTGCCTGTGAATATGCAACAAAGAGATATCGTTCAAACCTTATTAACTGGGGTATGCTTCCATTCATTTATGAATCAGAAGAATTACCATTTAAGAACGGTGACTATATTTTTGTACCGGAAATAGTTGAAGCTGTTAAGAACAAAGCTACAGACGTACAGGCTTACGTTGTAGATGATGACAAGAATGTTAAACCATTTATATTAAAGCTTGGCGAAATGACTGACGACGAACGTGACATTATATTAAAAGGCTGCCTGATTAATTACAACAGAAAATAAATAATTAAAACAGGGAGGAGACCATATGGGAAACAAGAATGTCATAACAAGAGATGACTGTTATTTGTTTGGAAAAGGTACTCATTATGAAATATATGAGAAACTGGGTGCGCATGTTACAACAATTGATGGTGTAAAAGGAACATATTTCGCAGTTTGGGCACCCCATGCAGTTAACGTTGCCGTTATAGGTGATTTTAATGACTGGTTGGGATTTAACCATAACATGAAGATGGAAAATGATTCAGGCATCTGGGAACTTTTCATACCGGAGGTTGAAGAAGGCGCAATGTACAAGTATGTTATTTCTACACAAAGTGGGGATACATTGTACAAGGCTGATCCTTATGGTTTTTGGGCTGAGAAAAGACCCGGAAATGCTTCAAGGGTAGCAAATATTGATAATTACAAATGGAAAGATGCTAAATGGATATCAGAGAAGGCAAAGGAGAATCACTATGAACTTCCAATGTCAATCTATGAGGTTCATCCGGGTTCATGGAAAAAGGATTTTAAAGGTCCTGATGATGAAGACGGATTCTATGATTACAAGCGTATGGCTAAAGAACTTGTAGCATATGTTAAGGATATGGGATATACTCATGTAGAACTTATGGGTATATTGGAACATCCTTTTGATGGCTCATGGGGATATCAGGTTGTGGGATATTATGCACCTACATCAAGATATGGAACACCTCAGGACTTTATGTATTTGGTAGATGCTTTCCACAAAGCAGGAATTGGGGTTATTTTGGACTGGGTACCTGCCCACTTCCCAAAAGATGCTCACGGACTTGCAATGTTTGACGGAACACCACTTTATGAATATGCAGATCCAAGATTGGGAGAACATCCTGACTGGGGTACTAAGGTTTTCGACTATTCTAAGACAGAAGTTGTTAATTTCCTTATTGCAAACGCATTATTTTGGGTTGAAAAATATCACATAGACGGACTTCGAGTTGACGCAGTTGCTTCTATGTTATATTTGGATTACGGAAGAGAAGACGGACAGTGGGTTCCTAATAAGTATGGCGGTAATGAGAACTTGGAAGCTATTGAGTTCTTTAAACATTTAAGTAGTGTTATGAATTACAGAAATCCAAGAGCATATATTATTGCTGAAGAATCCACAGCATGGCCTAAGGTTACTATGTCACCTAAGGAAGGTGGCCTTGGATTTTCTTACAAGTGGAATATGGGCTGGATGCATGATTTCTTAGAGTATACTAAGCTTGATCCTTTGTTTAAGAAGGGTAATCATAATAAGATGACTTTCGGAATAACTTATGCATTTAGTGAGAATTTTATTTTAGTATTATCTCACGATGAAGTTGTTCATTTGAAATGTTCAATGATTAATAAGATGCCGGGTTATCCACAGGATAAATTTAAAAACTTAAAGACAGCATATACTTTTATGTTGGGACATCCGGGCAGAAAGCTGTTATTTATGGGACAGGAATTTGCCCAGTTACAGGAATGGTCAGAGGCTAGAAGCCTTGACTGGTATCTGCTTGATGAACCTGAACATAAGGACATGCAGGAATATGTAAAGAAATTACTTCACTTATATAAGGAATATCCGGCACTTTACACTGAAACAAAGGGCTATGGAGCTTTTGAGTGGATTAATGCCAATGACTGCGAAAGAAGTATTTTCAGTTTCATAAGAAAGACAACAGAAGCTGATTATAAGAACTCTATCGGTTTCGTGTGTAACTTTACACCAATGGAAAGACCTGATTATGTTGTAGGAGTTCCAAAAGCCGGAACTTACAAGAGATTGGTTACAACAGAAACAGGTGAGAAACAGGTTGTAAGCTACAGAGCCAAGAAAGGCGAGTGCGATGGAAGACCATACAGATTAGAAATTCCACTTAGACCATACGAATCAGTAGTTTTCGAATTTCCAAAAACAAGAAAAAAGAAAGCTACACCAAAGAAGAAAACAAAATAAAAAATAAAATTGTCTGTGGTACAAAAAAATAGTGCCACAGACATTTTTTTGTGCTATGATGTTGATTACAGTGGATCAAAGTCAGCAGCCCACTTGTGCTTGCACAAGAGTGGGTTGATGACCTTGAGACACGCCCCCAACATGAGCATAAAAGTGTAGCGCAAGCTACACGATATGCGAATGCTGGGGGAGGATTGCGGGAGTGCGAAGCACGTAGCAATCCGGTAATCAATAAATTAAAGGTCAAAAAGTTTTATACAAGGATTGAATGGGTGATGAAATGAAAAAGAAAGTTATAGCAGTTGTTGCAATTGTGCTGATTTTTGCAATTGCAGTGGTTATAGGAATAAATTTTAACAAGAAGCAGTCTAAGAATAACAAGCAGAGCAATAGCGGTCAGGCAACGTCTACATATAATGGTAAGTTGCCGGGGATTGATTTATATTATGGAAGTCAGAAGGTTGGAAGTCTTAACGGCTACACAATGGATATGGAAGAAGAACATATGCGTGATGTTATTGTCCCTGTTAATACAGACAGAACGGTTCCAATTACAATATCAACTAATGGCAATAAGGTTTCAGAGATTTCATACGAAATGAAGAGTACTGAGGACAACCGTTTGATAGATAATGGAACCCTTGACGGCTGGAAACAGAAGGACGGCAAGATTACTTTGGATTATCAGGCCAGTGCCATTATGGAACAGGGAACAGAGTATTTCTGGGAAATAATTATCAAAACAGATAAGTATGAGCAGATTAATTATTACGCAAGAGTAATGGTTACGGATAAGGAGTTTGTTACTGAACAGATTAAGTTTGCGAAGAATTTTGCACAGACAGCTTTAAAGGGCGAGGGAGCTTCAAAGCTTGCTCAGTATATTGAGCCTGATAGTAGCCTTCCTAATGATAACCTTGGTCAGACTACTATTAAGTCAAGTTACAATAGCCTTATTTGGACTTCACTTAAGCCTGAGCTTATATCTGATATAACAATAACAGCAAAAGAGTTTTGCATAAAGGACACCGGGGAAGCCGGAACTTATACAATGAATTATCAGATTAGAACAACTAATGCTGAGAAGGTTAAAGAGAAATATAATGTTTCTGAAACAATCACAATATGGAGTTGTGCAGGAAGAATTTATGTTTTGGCATATGACAGGGAAGTAAATCAGATTTGGACAGCAGACAAGAATAACGTAGGCGGAAGTTTTATTGACTTAGGTATTCAGAAAGAAACAAAGGCTGATTTTGTTGAAAGTTCAAATCAGCAGTTTATGGCGTTTCAGGTTAACGGCGATGTTTACGTAATGGATTTGAATGAAAGAAAAATCAAACAGGTTTACAATCTTAATGCTAAGAATGCTGAACAGCTTAACAATACTAAGGCAAGGGTAATTACCGTGGATGACAAGGGCAATGTTGACTATATGATTTATGGCTATAGTAAGGCTAAGGAGCATGTAGGCGAAAACGGAATTTCTATTTTAAGATATAATTATGAGTCTAACAGTTCCAAAGAGGCGGCTTTTGTACCTTGCAAAGTGCCTGCTTACAACTTGGAGAAGCAGTTGTCACAGCTTTGTTACGTAGGCGACGGAACTCTTTATATTATGATGAACAACACTATTTACTATGCAAACCTTAAAACTAAGGAGTGGGGAGCGTTGGTAGAAAATGTGGAAGACGGAAGTTTTGCAATTAACAGCGACGGAAGTATGTTGGCTTACAATACAAGTGGTAAGGCTTATGATACGGAAAACATTACAATTGTTAACTTAAAGAATGGTGAAAAGAAGACTATTGAGGCGGGAGCTGACAATATTATTACCGTATATGGTTACACGGGAACGAACCTGATTTATGGAATAGGTTCTCAGAGTGACGTGTCAAAGAAGAGTTTTGTACCTGTTAGCAAGTTGGTAATTGTTGATAAGGATTATAAAGAAGTTAAGTCATATTCACAGAATAAGATTTATATTACAGGTGTTGAAATAACAGACAATATTATTAATATTAAGCGGTACAAGGGCAAGAGCCAGATTTCAGATGACCAGCTTTTGGATAATACTGAGACTAAGAAACCTGTTGCAAAAACAAGTTATTATGTGGATGATGTAAAGCAAAAGGAATTAGCTTTGGCATTTACTAATGCACTTGACGGAACTAAGCAGCTTTCAGTTGAAAAGATTGGCAAGGTAACTTTTGACAGTAGTTCTAAGGTTAATGCTACTTTTGAGAGCAAGAAAGAAAATAATTATTATGTTTACGGATATGGAAAGCTTCAGGGGATTTACAGCGACAAGAACGCTGCAACTAATGCGGCAAAAGCTACATATGGACTTGTAACGGATAACCGTGGACATAAGATATGGGTTTTTGAAGAGAATTATAATTAAAAATATCAGAAAAGGTCAAAATGCTTATTAGAAAAGGGTGTTTTGACTTTTTTCTTTATCTTTACGCGAAAAATTTTTAATGTTATACTTAAAGATAGTAAAAAATTCGGGAGGAACTATGCGATTTATACATACTGGTGACATTCATCTAGGAGCCACTCCGGAGAGCAAAAGACCTTGGGCGGCTAACCGTGGAGATGAAATTTGGAATACTTTAGAACGTTTAATTAAAAAAATAAAAATAGACCCGGTAGATTTGCTTATTATTGCAGGGGATATGTTTCACAGACAGCCGTTGCTTCGTGAACTTAAGGAAGTTGATTATTTGTTTTCGACTATTCCTGACACAAAGGTTGTTTTGTGCGCGGGAAATCATGATGCCATTAAAAAAGGCTCTTTTTATGACGGTTTCAAATGGAGTGAGAATGTTATTTTCTTAGGTGACAAGAATATTGAAAGTGTGGAGATTCCTGAGCTTAATACATGTGTGTATGGACTAAGTTATCACCAGACTGAAATTAAGGACGCAATGTATGACCATGTTATTGTGGACAGACCGGATATGATTAATATTCTGGTGGCTCATGGCGGTGACGAAAAGCATATTCCCATTAATAGAAAGAAGCTTGCAATGTCAGGTTTTGACTACGTGGCAATGGGACATATTCATAAGCCTGAAATAGATGAAAAGATGAAGATGGCATACAGTGGTTCTCTTGAACCTATTGATATGAATGATATTGGACCTAGAGGCTATATTTATGGTGAGATTTCAAAGAGAGGTCTTGAACTTGAATTTGTGCCTTTTGCAAAGAGAATTTACAGGGAACTTGATTTCACGGTAACTCCAACAGCTACTAATTTGGAAATAAGACATAGACTGATTGACATGATTAAGGAGCAGGGACAGGATGATATGTACAAGATTACTTTTAGCGGTTACAGAGATCCTGATTTTGACATTGATGTTTCAGATATTGAAGGTGTTGGAAATGTTGTAAGTGTTACCGACAATACGGTTCCTGATTATGATTTTGAAGAATTGTACGCTGAAAATAAGGACAATATTCTTGGAATGTACATAAAGAAATTTCTTGACAGGGAGAGTCTTACACCTTTGCAGCGTAAAACCCTTTACTATGGAACAAAGGCATTGATGGATGCCATGGAGGACAGGGCATGATTATAAAGGACATACGATTAACTAATTTTGGAAAATTTAATCATAAAATGGTAACTCTTGAACCGGGACTTAATATTGTATACGGTGAGAATGAAGCGGGAAAGACTACTCTTCATACTTTTATAAGAGGAATGCTCTTTGGAATAGAAAAACAGCGTGGAAAGGCAAGTGGTAAGGACCTTTACACTAAGTATGAGCCATGGGAGAATCCGGCTAATTATCACGGGATGATGCGAATCGAAAGCGACGGTGTAACTTATCGTATTGAGAGAAATTTTAATAAGCTTAATAAGTCTTTTAAGGTTATTAATGAAGATGAGGGTGTTGAGCTTAAAACAGAGGAGATTGAAAATCTTTTCGCAGGGCTTGATGAAAGCTGTTATTACAACACTATAAGTATAAGCCAGCTTGGCAGCGTTACAGATAAGGAACTTGAAGTTATTCTGAAGAATTATGCGGCAAATCTTGGCACAACAAAGTCTATGGAGATTGATATTAAATCAGCTTTTGCTGACTTAGATAAGCAGAAGAAAAATATAATGATTGAAAGCCGAATTGCCGAAGAGGATGTTGTTGAGAAGGCTATTAAGAATGCCAAAGAGGATTTGGAGATTTCTCAGGGCGAACAGCATACAATAATTGCTTCGATAGAGCAGAAAAAGCAGTCTTTATTTAATCTTTCTAATAAGAAGAAGGAATTGTCAGCTCTTGATGCAAAACGACTTGAAGCCTTAAATAAACTTAATGAGCGTAAGGAGAATCTTTATCAGGAGGCAATTACTTTGACTGCTGACAGTGAGAAGTTTTCAGCTTCCCTTGAACAGATTGAAAATCACCTGAAGCAGCTTGAACAGGAGCTTGCTGACAAGGGCATTGACGGAAGAGAGACTATGGAATATCTTCTTGAAAAAGTTACTAACAGAAGTAATATGCCTGTTTTGTTTATTATCCTTATGATGGGATGTATTGGTGGCGCTGCAGGTTTTATTATGGGCAATTACCAGATGATGGATTTAAAGCAGTTTTGGGTTAAGCCGGGCATATGCCTTGGTGCGGCTTTTGTTTTTCTTATACTTGCAATCTTTAAGTATGGATTTAATAAGAAGAAGCGTCAGAAGAAGTTGGATGCCTTAAAGGAGATTAAGCTTGTAATGGATAAGCTGGACGCGGCAAAGCACGAAAGGGTTTATGTTGAACGTCAGCTTAACAATAAGAAAGAAGCTTTAAAGGATACTCAGGAGTTTATTAAAGCCGAAGAAGAAAAAAGCGTTGATATGCAGGATTATAGTGACGAGTTAAAGGACTTGGAAGCGAAGGAACGTGAAATCAACGAGGCAATTTCAAAGTCTCAGTGGATTCTTGAACAGAAGCAGGAAAAGGACATTGAGCTTCAGAAAAAGATTGATGAACTTGAGGAGCGATTTAACAAGATTAAGAAAGCAAAAGTTGAAATACAGGCTATTGAGGACGCCAAGAGTAATATTGAAGATATAGCAGATGAAATCAGAAATAGTTTCGGTAAGAGATTAAATGAGAGAGCATCTTATTATATTTCACAAATTACAAACGGCAAATATGACAATCTTTCAATAGATGACAAACTTAACATATCTGTAAACAGTAAGCACGCTCTCATAGCTGCTACACGACTTAGCAAGGGCACAATAGAGCAGATATATATGGCACTTAGACTTGCGGCAGCAGATATTATATTTGAAAAGGACAAGAAACCTATACTTCTTGATGATGCCTTTGCAATGTATGATAACAAGCGAATGGGTAATACTATGAGATTTATGGCAGAAAATATGGAACAGGTAATCATCTTCTCATGCCATACAAGAGAGAAGCTAATGGCGGACAAGTTAGGACTTAAGTATAACTTTATAAGGTTGTAGTGGAGAGTTGCAAGGTTATGAAGTTATAAGGTGGAGTTGTAAGGTTATGAAGTTATAAGGTAGAGTTGCAAGGTTATAAAGTTATAAGTTAGAGTTGTAAGGTTATGAAGTTATAAGGTAGAGTTGCAAGATTATAAAGTTATAAGGTAGAGTTATAAGGTTATAATTGAGAACGATAAGATTTAAACGATAGATCTAAGGATGCGGCGGAGAATTGAATATTATATGAGTGTGGAAGAGTGAGAATTAGCCCCGGCTACGGAAACGTAGCCGGGGTTTTTATAGGCTGAAATTGTGGGAGAATTTTTTAGAGAAGATGGGGATTTTTTGTAGGAATGGTATGGATTATAAGAGAAAAACGAATTGTCTAATAAGAAATATGTTCCATAGTGTATATAAACAACGAGCATTTAAGGAAAATATTATAGGTGTACCCCGAAAAACAAGAAAATTAATATGTTGGGGTACATTTTAGACTTACTTATACAGTATGTTGCATAAACGAACTGGAAATTTAGGGCGCTGTACCCCAAAAATTAAGAAAAATTATATGTTGGGGTACATTTACAATTTACAGATACAGTGTGTGGCACAATTACACGCGGAAAATTAGAAAACGTACCCCGAAAAATGACAAAACTGCTATATTGGGGTACAGGACATAAAAAAAGGGCTCAAACACTAATTAGTATGTCATATCAAACTAATTAGTGCTGAACCCATACAAATTCAATAGTGATAAAAATCAATCTATCTTATAACTAATGAAGTATTTATATTGATTAACAATTATTAGAAAGTCATATTCTTTTAATGAGAAATCAAACTAAGATAACCCACTTTATCTTTTCGATTTCTTCAACGAGAATACAAACTAAGATAACTTCCTTTATCTTTTCGATTTCTTTAACGAGAATACAAACTAAGATAGCCTCCTTTATCTTTTCGATTTCTTTAACGAGAATACAAACTCTGTTCCAACGCCTTCGGTGCTGATTACATCGATTGTTTCGTTGTGTCCCATAATAATTTCTTTTACGATGGCAAGTCCGATTCCGGAGCCTGTTTTGTCACGACCACGGGAAAGGTCGGTCTTGTAGAATCGCTGCCAGATTTTGTCGATGCTGTCCTGTGGGATTCCCATACCAAAATCCTTAACGGAACAATATTGTTTTTCGCCTTTGTTATAAAGCTTGATTATAATCTTTGAACCCGGATTGCTGAATTTAATGGCGTTATCAAGTAGGTTGTAAAGAACCTGTTCAATCTTGCCTTTGTCAGCGTATACATTGCAGTGCTTTGGTGGAAACTGAATAACCAATTCAATATTCTTCTTCTCGCAACTGCCCTGGAAAGTATCAACTGTTGAAGCGATAACTGATTCCATATTAAAGTCTTCAAAAATAAGTTCAGGACCGGTGCTGTTCCAACGGTTAAGGTCACGCAATCCTGAAGTAAGCTTTTCAAGACGGTTAGCCTCAGATAAAACAATTGAAAGATATTTGTTGTAATCTTCCGGTGGAATTGTTCCATCCATTATAGCTTCAATATAGCCCTTTATAGAAGTTAAAGGAGAGCGGAAATCATGGGAAATATTAGAAATAAATTCCTTTTGATAAGCTCTTGAGTTGTTTAACTGCTTAGACATATATTGAAGTGAGTGCGCCACGTCACCGATTTCATCGTCATTGTTAACCTTAAGTCCTTCGTATTCAAAATTACCTTTGGCATATTCCATTGCCGCCAGTCTAATCTGCTTAAGTGGCAAATAAATAAACCACATAAAGTTAAAGAATATAATAAGTGAAAGAGCCAGTATAATTGCGTAAGTAACGTAGAAAATAAGTGTTACATCATAGCAGCTTTTTTTTATAATGGAAGTAGGCATATGCGCCACAATATATCCATAAGTCTTATTATTATTTTTAACTTCGTAGACAACACTTAAAGTGTCGGTTTTAAAAATATTATAAAATTTGCCAATCTTGTAATGCGTATTCTTGTAATCATCAGGCTTGAATTTTTCAATCAAAATATTAGAAGAATCTTTTGAAAGATTATTTGTTGTGCCTGTGTAATAAAATGGTTTGCGGTTACTATCAAGAATAAGTATGTCACAGTCCAGTACGTTGTTAAAATCATTTAAAAACTGCTTAGGATTGTCTAAATCATCAAGTGAGTTGTCCACGCAGTCCACAGCATTACTTCCTATTACAGAGGCATATTTGTAAAGGGTGTTAATGTTATTGGTCAGAAGATGATTATAAATCAAGTTATTTGACCAATAAGAAATTAACAAAAAACCTAATATTGCAAAAGAAAAATATCCTGTAAAAAATTTAGTTAAAATAGAATTTTTCATATTTAGTTATGTACCTCGAATCTATATCCTACACTCCAAACTGTACCAATTGACCACTGATCCGTGTCAGCAATTTTTTCACGAATACGTTTAATGTGAACGTCTACAGTTCTTGTATCTCCGGCATATTCATAACCCCAGATATGGTCAAGAAGTTGCTCTCTTGTAAATACTTGATTAGGTGATGAAGCAAGGAAGTACAATAATTCAATCTCTCTTGGAGTCATTTCAACAGGCTTGCCCTTGTAAATAACTTCGTAGTTTGAAAGATTAATAATAAGGTCCTTGTATTCAACACGTTTTTCATCAGGTTTCTTTTCGACAGGAGCCGGAGCTTCAGTGTAACGTCTGAGAACTGCCTTAACACGGGCAACAAGTTCCTTTGAGTCAAAAGGTTTAATAATATAGTCATCTGCACCAAGTTCAAGACCTAAAACTTTGTCAAAAACTTCTGTCTTGGCAGAAAGCATAATAATAGGAACTTTTGATTCTCTTCTTATTTCACGGCATACTTCGTAACCGTCAAGTCCCGGAAGCATAATATCCAACAAAATAAGATTTGGAGCATATTCTTTAAACGCATCAAGAGCCGACTGGCCATCATGCTCAATACGTGTTTCGTAGCATTCCTTAGTTAAATATAAAGATATAAGGTTTGCAATGTTTTCATCATCGTCAACTATTAAGATTTTCTGTTTGTTTGCCATTTTAAATCCTCCTGTTAAAAAAATCTATTTAAATTCTACAACTGTTGCACCTGCACCACCTTCGCCATGTTCACCTGTTCTGTAGGATTTTACATAACTACATTTCTTAAGATGGTTTTGAACTGCATTTCTAAGAGCTCCGGTGCCTTTGCCGTGAATAACATATACCTGTGGCAAATGTGCAATGTAAGCATCATCTAAGTATTTATCAAGTTGAGAAATAGCTTCGTCAACTGTTTTTCCAATTAAATTAATTTCAGTTTTAATATTCATAGACTTGTTCATTTTAATCTTGCCTGTTGAACCACGGGTTAAGCCTGGTGCCTTAATATCAGGTTCGTCAATAATTTCAAGGTCACGAATATTAACCTTAGAGTTTAGTATACCCATTTTTACTGTAAGATTACCGGCTGCATTAGGCAATGAAGCAACAGTACCGTTAAGATTCATGCTCAAAACTTTTACACCTGTGCCAAGCTTAAAGTCGGAAGGCTTGTAAGCCTTTTTAGGTTTGGCAGCTTTAATTGATGAGCCTACCTGGTTCTTTTTAAGCTTTGCTCCAACATTACTTCTGGATTTTTCCATTTCGCGGGTATTGCCGGATTTTCCATATTTATTAATAGTTTTGATAGCTTCGTCGGCTGTTTCCTTAGCTTCCTTAAGAATATCAACAGCTTCTTCACGTGCCTTGTTAAGGATTTTGTCACGCTGTTCATTAAGCTTTTCTGTCTTAAGTTCATAATCACGCTTAAGTGATTTAATCTGAGACTTGTAAACTGCAATAGTTTTCTGATCTTTTTCAATCTGGATTCGCTGTCTCTCTATTTCGGACAAAACATCCTCAAATTGCTCATTATCTGAATCGATGTGAGACTTAGCATCTTCAATAATGTAGTCAGGAAGACCTAACTTGCTTGAAATAGCAAAAGCATTACTCTTTCCGGGAACACCAATAAGAAGTCTGTAAGTTGGCCTGAGTGTTTCTACGTCAAACTCGCAACTTGCGTTTTGAACTCCCTCAGTTGATAAGGCAAATAATTTTAATTCACTGTAATGTGTTGTTGCCATAATTCTTGAACCGATGTTTTTAAGGAAAGTAAGAATTGAAATGCCAAGGGCTGCACCTTCCACAGGATCCGTTCCTGCACCAAGTTCATCGAAAAGTACCAGTGAATCCTGATCTGCCTGATTAAGTATATTAACAGTATTAACCATATGAGCTGAAAAAGTACTTAAACTTTGTTCAATGCTCTGTTCGTCGCCAATGTCAGCAAAAACTTCTTTGAAAACTGCAAGTTTGCTGCCCTCAAAAGCCGGAATATGAAGTCCCGCCTGGCCCATAAGCGTTAAAAGTCCTACAGTTTTAAGTGAAACTGTTTTACCACCGGTGTTAGGACCTGTAACAATCAAAAGGTTAAAGTCTTTTCCAAGATGAATGTCTATGGGCACAACCTTTTTAGGATCCAAAAGAGGGTGGCGTCCCTTCTTAATATTAATCTGTCTTTGATCATTAAACTCAGGCATTGAAGCTTTCATTTCTTTTGCAAGAGAAGCCTTAGCAAAAATAAAGTCAAGCTTAGGTAATATTTTCATGTCTGTTTTTAATTCGTAAATATGTTCAGCGCAAGCCATACTAAGGTTTGCAAGAATAATCTGGATTTCATCAGCTTCCTTGCCTTCTAACTCGCGGAGTTTATTGTTAAGTTCAACAACAGCAGCAGGTTCAATAAACAAAGTAGAACCTGTTGAAGACTGGTCGTGAATAATACCGTTAACATTGCCACGGTATTCCTGCTTAACAGGTACACAATAACGTCCATCCCTCATTGTAATAAGGGCATCCTGAAGATAAGTGTGACCTGACTGGGAATTAATGAGAGATGACAACTGGCTGTGAACACGGTCGTTGGTAATCTTCATCTGTCTTCTTATATTTTTTAGATTAGCAGATGCATCGTCAGCTATTTCATCCTCTGAAATAATACATCTTTCAATGTCATTCTTCAAATTAGTTAAAGGTTCAATAGTCTCAAACATATCATCAAGACTATCTCTTTCAGCCTCATCATCACGGCGGGAGAAAGTTTTAACTCTTAAGGCAACTTTTAAAAGGGAGTCAATTCTAAGTAATTCTCCGGTGCCAAGAGTACTTCCAATCTCTAATCTTTTAATGGATTCGCCAATATTGTGAATACCTGAGAAAGAAAGGCTTCCTTTCTGCCAGATTCGTGATAAGGCATCACCTGTCTGTTTCTGATTTTCTTTTATTTCATGAATATCGGCAGATGGAACAAGTGCGTGGCAAAGCTTCTTGCCAGGCTCAGAACCTGCCTGATTTTCTAACATTTTTATTATTTTATAGTATTCAAGGGTTTTAAGAACTTTTTCGTTCATGATAAAGCCTCCAATTCTTGTATTTAGGTACATAATCAATTATAATAAAGATTGACTGTCAGGTAAAGAAAATCTTAACATTTGGAGGAAAAGATGAGATATATAGAAACATTAAGAGAGGGCGAAAGAATTCAGGAAATATATTTGTGCAGACAGAGAACTACTGCAATGACTAAAACAGGAAAAGAATACGAGAATGTTATTCTTCAGGACAAAACAGGTTCCTTGGACGCCAAGATATGGGATCCGCACTCAATGGGGATAGATGAGTTTGATGCACTTGATTATGTTGAAGTAAATGGTGATGTAACAGTATTTAACGGTCAGACACAGCTTAGTATTAAGCGTGCAAGAAAGATTAGCGAAACAGACGTTGACCCGACTAATTATTTACCATGTACTAACAAAAACATTGACGAAATGATGATGGAATTAACAAAATTCATCGCCGGTGTTAATAACCCTTATTATAAACAGGTTTTAACAAAACTATTTATTGACAATACAGAATTTGCGGAAGCATTTAAGAAGCATTCGGCAGCCAAAAGCGTGCATCACGGTTTTATTGGCGGCTTGCTTGAACATACATTATCTGTTGCAAAAATGTGTGACTTTTTTGCAAAGCAGTATCCTATTTTAAATAGAGATTTACTTATGACATCAGCTATTTGTCACGATATTGGAAAGGTTTATGAACTTTCAGACTTTCCAATGAATGATTACACAGATGCAGGTCAGTTACTTGGACACATTGTTATGGGCTCAGAAATGCTTGGAAAGATTATGGATTCAATTCCTGATTTTCCAACTAAGTTAAAGAATGAATTGAAGCATTGTATTCTTGCACATCATGGAGAGCTTGAATATGGTTCACCTAAAAAACCGGCTCTTATTGAGGCAATGGCACTTAATCTTGCAGACAATGCAGATGCAAAGATTGAGACAATGACAGAACTTTTAAACAGTAACAGTTCTGCTTCATCAGACCAGTGGTTAGGATACAACAGATTGCTTGAAACTAATGTTAGAAAGACAAGCGAATTAAAGTAATAAATAAATAGATAATAATACAAATACGCAATAATTAGCATAAATATGCGAAAAAATATACAGATAATTATTTAAAGGAATTTTCATGATTAAGAAAAATGATATTTTAGATTTAACAATTGAAGATTTAGGCGTAAACGGAGAGGGTATAGGCAAAGTTGATGGCTATACTCTTTTTGTTAAAGACGGAGTAATCGGCGACAAAGTTACAGTAAAGGTTATGAAGGCTAACAAGAATTTCGGGTTTGCCAGATTAATGGAAATAAAAGAGCCTTCTAAAGATAGGGTTTCGCCAAGATGCAGTGTGGCAAGACAGTGTGGCGGATGCCAAATTCAGTGCATTAATTACAAGGAGCAGCTTAGATTTAAGAAGAATAAAGTGTACAACAACCTTGTGCGAATCGGTGGTCAGAGCGACTTCGTAATGAATGATGTAATGGGAATGGATGAGCCTTTTAACTATAGAAATAAGTCTCAATTTCCAGTTGGAATGGATAAGGAAGGAAATATTATTTCAGGTTTTTATGCAGGAAGAACTCATTCTATTATAAATATAGACAGTTGCGACCTTGGCTTAAAAATTGATGGCCGTGATGTAAACAAAGAAGTCATGGATACCGTAAAGGCATTTATGACTAAGTATAGAATTGCACCTTATAATGAAGTAACTCACAAGGGCCTGGTTCGACACGTACTTATTAGAATTGGTGCAAAAACAAAGCAGATAATGGTTTGCGTAATTATAAATGGCAAGAATCTTCCAAACAAAGAGAAGCTGGTTGAAGAGTTATGTAAACTTGAAGGAATGTATAGCATTTCTCTTAACATTAATACTAAGAAAAGCAATGTGATTCTTGGGGACAAGGTGATTAACTTATATGGCCCCGGATATATTGAGGATTATATTGGAGATGTGAAATTTAGAATTTCTCCGTTGTCATTTTTCCAGGTCAATCCTGTTCAGACAGAGAAATTGTACAATAAAGCTTTAGAATATGCAGATTTAACAGGCAATGAAATGGTATGGGATTTGTATTGTGGAATCGGCAGCATATCACTATTTCTTGCAAAGAAGGCAAAGCAGGTTCTTGGAGTTGAGATTGTGCCTGCGGCAATTGCTGACGCAAAAATAAATGCTAAGATAAATAACATCGACAACGCAGAATTTTTCGTTGGAGCAGCAGAAGATGTGGTAACGGAATATTTTGATAACCACGCAGGGGATGCAGAATGCAAGCCGGATGTTATAGTGGTAGACCCACCACGAAAAGGCTGCGATGAAAAACTGCTTTCAACAATAGTCAAGATGAACCCTAATCGTGTGGTTTACGTAAGCTGCGACAGCGCAACGCTGGCAAGGGACGTAAAGTGGCTAGGGGAAAACGGCTATAAGCTTATTGAGGTAACGCCATGTGATATGTTTGGGCAAACAACACATGTAGAGTGCGTGGTTGCACTACATCGGGTCGATATGTAAGAATCCTTATTTTTTTGAAAGGAGCATTTGAAAATGGAAGAAATTAAGAATGTTAATCTGACACAATTGAAACCTTTTAAAAATCATCCCTTTAGGATTTCTTCACAATCCAAAATATAACGTATATCCAGTCATCGAATTTATTGAAAAGCACATTAGTAAACTTTGCGAAGAAGGTGTTGTATGGGCAGGATATTTTATGTGTCTAGAAAAAGATGGATAAAGCAATAGATAATTGAAATTCAAGAGAAAACGTAGTAAAATACAAACATACAATTGTACCATTGGACGGAATTATAAAATAGTATAATACAGAAACTATAACACAGATAAAATGATAAATGGTGCTTTTGGTTAACGATATAAAAAGAAAGGGGAATAAGATATGAGCAGGAGCATAAAGAAATGTTTTGCAGTTATGCTAGCACTCGTTGTTTTCGTGTCGGGGATGAGCAATATGTCATTATCTACATTGGCAGATGATACAATTCAAGAAACAACTGCGATTTCTGAAGAGACAACTGATACAAAAGAAAACAAGACGCCTGCAAAAGAAGATGCAACGCCTGCAAAAGAAGATGCAACGCCTGCAAAAGAAGATGCAACGCTTGCAAAAGAAGATGCAACGCCTGCAAAAGAAGATGCAACCCTTGCAGAGGAAGATGCAACAGTGTGGGAAGAAAGCACCAAAGATGTAACAGCAGAATTGGGACGTGCTAAAAATCCTGTGGAAAAAATTGTGGATACGCCTTTGAAAAAAGCTGTTAGAGCAGTTCTTCCGGAACCAAGCGGTCTGGGAAGATTTGAGGCAGAAAATTGCGATACTGTGCACGGCTCAGGAAGTGAACCAAAGAAAAACAGTGGCAATGAAAATTTTTCGAATAGTGGTTGGGTTTCCGACATGAATACATGGCCGAATGATGAACCTTCCTACATTACGACAAATGTAAATTGTCCGTCTGCTGGAAGATATGAAATCAAAATCGGATATACTGCTGGGATTAATGGTATGGGCGATGATAAAAGTAAGCCGACAGAAATTGACGTCAGAGTTAACGATGGAGAGTGGATTCATATAGATGGTGTTCCTTTAACAGATTCTTGGAATACTGTTAGTGTCGTTAGTAAAGAAATTAATTTAAAGAATGGTAATAATAAGATTGATGTTACAGGTGCGCGCAATGTGTGGTATGGTGATACCAATAATTGGCAGTGGGTCAATCTGGATTATTTTGACCTTGTGGCAATAGAAGTGCCGGCAGAAGGCAGACATGAAGCAGAACATGCTGATTCATATACACAAGGCGGTGCAAAGAATCCGGCTAAAGTTGATATCAATGCAGATAATGATTGGAATAAAAAGTTTTCGGGAAGTGGATATGTTGGCAACTTAAATTCCTATCCTCTGGATGATGAAGGAAAGGATATTCGTTCCTATCTGACACAGAAATTATACGCTGAAAGACCGGGAAAATATTTGTTGACCATAGGATATGCGTATAGAAATAATGCAGGTGATGGCAGCAAACCTACGAATATTGATGTCAGATTGAATGGAGGATCATGGAAATCTGTTACAGCAAACCAAACGGCAGATTGGAATGATGTAAGAGAGGTTAGCACTGTTATTGAATTAAAACGTGGAGAAAATACCATAGATATAACAGGTGCAAGTAATATATGGTATGCAGGAACAGGAGATTACTGGCAGCAGATTAATTTAGACTATTTTGATATTTCTTCTCCTTTAGCAGAAGGAATACATGAAGCAGAAGAGTATCATGTATCCGGAAACAAAAGTGACGATAAGCAGTATAAAATAAAAGATGATGGTGGTGGCATTTATTCTGAAAATAAATATGCAACTATTTGGAATACTCTGACAGGTGAGGAACATGAGTACCTGGGGTATAATGTTTATGCACAGCATGCAGGTAAATATAAGCTTGCTGTTAAATATGGAACCAAATATGATGGAGATATATTTGTAAAGATAGGAAAGGGAGAATGGAAACAACTTTCCGCTCCGTCTACAGGAGAGTGGAATGTAGTAAAGACCGTAGAGATGGACATTACATTGCCAAAAGGTGAGAATACAATATATATTGCCGGACGCCAAACAACGGGCAATAAATATAACGAGTATATCAATATTGATTGTTTCGAATTAACACGACAGGTAGATAAGTCCAATATCGCATTGGATAAGCCGGTCAGAACCAGTGGTAACCGTAGTGATGATGTCAATGATAAGGATAATTATAAAAGGTACTTTCCGGAAGAAGCGGTAGATGGTTATGATGATTCCAGATGGGGAGGTCGTGCAAATCAGAATGAAAACTGGTTTGAGATAGATCTTGAGGGGATTTATGAAATCAATCAGGTTATGTTGAAGTTTGAACGTGCCTATCCAAAGGATTTTGAAATTCAGGTTTCCAGAGACAGAAAATCATGGACGACTGCAGAAACTGTAAAGGGCTGGACACCTTCCGAGAATGCAGATCCGAATGCAAAATACCAATGGAATTCTAATATTTCTTATCATGGAAAGGCAAGATATATCAGAATTAATGCGACAAGTCTTAAAAATAAAGGTTGGGGATTGTCTATTTGGGAGTTTGTTGTAAAAGGCGATAAACTGCCGGCAGATGTGAAAGATGTGGCAGTAAATAAAACAGCAACAGCAAGTTCAAGTAACGAGAATGAAGTTGCATGGGCGATTGACGGAAAAGATGACTCCAGATGGGGATCTATCAGTGGAGATGCGCAGTGGTATCAGATTAACCTTGGAAAAGAATATGCGTTACACAGTGTAGACTTAAAATTTGAACGTGCGTATCCGGAGGACTTTACAATTAAAACATCGAAGGATGGAAAGTCATGGGAGACAATAAAGACTGTAACCGGATGGAAAAATCCAGGGTCAGCAGGCAATCTTAGTTCCAGTGCCAGAGTTGGATATAGCTTTAAACTGGACAGTGAAAAAAATGCATCTTACATTCGGATAGAGTCATCGAAAGCTGCTAATAGCTCATGGGGACTATCTATCTGGGAGTTTGAAGCATGGGGTAAGGAAACGAATTTACAGGAATATTGGAAAGATGTTCAAGGGAAAAAGTACGGAATTTATCCGGTCGATAAACTATATGATAAAACCGAAACGGAAAAAGCGGCTCATATGAAGTATGCGGATGGATCGGAAAAAGATTATACAATATTAAATTCAGATTTGGTGCAGGGAGATGTATTAGCCACAAATGACACTTATGAAGTCGTTTATGAACCAGGCAAAAATAATTACATCTATTTCTACGTTAATCCAAGAGATATACATATTGATTTTGGAGAAGATGAAAATAACGAGAAAGATAAAGTACGTTGGTCTGGAAATTCGAAAGATGCAAACCTTGTTAAAAATAATAACAAGTGGGGGGCAAATGATTATAATAGTGATGTTTTAGAATTCTGTGGGCAGAAAGCAGCCACTGTTCAGTATAAAATTAAGGATTTGGGAAATAAAGATTCTGTTAGCACATGGATTGGATGTCAGATTTATGGTACAACAAACAATGTAAGTGATCTTGGTAAGAAAGATCCTAAATTTGAAATTAAAATTAAAATTAACATTACAAAAGCACATAGCCTTTCCATTGTAGACACTATTGAAGAGGATGGTTGTCTGGGTGTGAAGGATCCCCAAAATATTAAATATAAATGGCAGAGAAGCAGTGATGGCGTAAACGACTGGCAGGATATACCAGAGAAGAGAGATGACATGCAGGTATTGTATAATGGTGGAAAGAAACTTGATGTTTCTCGTGATGCAGGTGGTGGTATGTATTACCGTGTCAGTGAAGATGGAAAAGACGATTGGTCATTGGTATATAGAGTAAACTACTATAATAATGTACAGAATGGTGACTTTGAAAATCCGATTATGTGCACACCGGGAAAATCAGGAGCGTCGTTCCCATTTAACGCGAATGGGGATGAACAGCAATATCCGAATGGATATCCGGGGCTGTATTGGAAAACAACAGGACCAGGCTGGCAAAGTATTAATGGCGGTACCAAGGTTGGTCATGATATTGAAATTGTTAATGGTAGAAATCTGAAAGTAAATAAAGAGTACCAGGAAGGTCAGTTTTCCGTAACTTATGAGGAAATGTATAAAGATGGGACCCATGGTGATCAGTTTGCTGAATTGAATTGTGATAATATCGGGGCGTTGTATCAAGATATTCTGACAACACCTTCATCAGAGTGTTATTGGGATTTGGATCATGCAGGACGTTGGAATCAAAATACGATGTATGTCGTGGCAATGGCGGCAAGAGATGCAAGGAAATATATGACTCCAGAGCAGTTGAATCCAAATAATGGTATGTCAGATACCTTTATCCAAAAACTGAAAGCAATGGATAATAATAATAAGTTGGTGAATTCCACAGGATATGATGAGGGAACAGAAATCAATCTCAAGGATGGAATTGTGGCAAGAGTATGGAAAGTTCGTAGCGAGTCTGTTGCAGCAGGGCATTGGGAACACCATAAAGGAAAGTATAAAGTGCCGAGTGAAGATAAGGATCATTTAACACGTTTCTTCTTTGTTTCTGTAGAGGGTGGCGGAAAAACACAGAGTGCAATCCGCAATGGTGGAGACCTTACCGTAGGAAACCTTTTGGATAATGTTTCCTTTGAAATGAGGAAAAATTATTCCATAACATATAAACTTCAGGAATATGATGCAAATGGCAAGCTAAACACAGTAACAGAGCATACAATAGAGGGGAAAACGGTTCCTGGTGGAAAGGTAGTTGTTCCTAGTAGTTTTAAGCAAGACGGTACAACTTACAATCTGTCCGACTATACTTTAACAAATGCAAAAATGAACGATAAGGACTTCTATTATAATAATAAAGGGCAGATGACTGTAGAATTTAATCATGATACATTAGTTCTTGTGTATGTAAAAAATATTATAACGGTCACAAAGATTGTGCAGGGTGTGGAAGCAAAAAATCTTCCGAAGGATTACAAGGTGACCGTTGAATTAGCGAAAGTAAATGGAAATCAGAAGAAATTAGTAACACTGAGTGATTTTAAAGAAATCGAAAAAGTGAATGCGAATGATGCCGGAGGGCTTTTCGCAAGTGGAACGATTCAAGCTTCAGAGTTAGGCTTACAGGATGGTGACCGATATACAGTTGTTGAAAAGGTTGACAGAACATTCAATGGTAAAGATAACAATAGTTATGCATTGGTTAAGATTACTAACAGCATTAATGAAAAAATTAATAATTTGCCAGTAAATGCAAATCAACAATTTGAGTATTCAATTGATACAAACGGAATTAATTATAAAGGAAGTCAGTCAAATTCAGCGACAATCACCAATATTTATAAGCCGACACATACGATTAAAGTTACAAAGAATGTAGAAGGCAAATTTGGTGAACGGGATAAGCCATTTAAATTCACGTTGACATTGAGTGAAGCGGCGGTAAGTTATAATGATGACAACTTCCCGAATGATAGAAAGGTAACGTCAAATGGTTCTACATATAGTTTCAGTCTGAAACATAATGAAAGCATTGAATTTGTAGTACCGGATGGCTGTACTGCCAGCGTTTCGGAAGATGATTATTCATCAGAAGGATATGTTACAACGTGGAATTCAGAAATTAAGAAAGTAGTAATTTCTGAGGACAAATCGACTACATGTACCAACACACGTGACCTGACTCCTACCGGTTTGAACAATAGAGCAAAGCCATTTATCATTTTACTTGGTTGTGCATTATTGGCAGTAGCTTGTTTTGTGGCAGGAAAAAAAGGAAAATTTAGAAAGTTAGGCTGAAGAGAATAACTGTAAAAAATAATTTTCGGGAAGGGAATCTTATGGCATCAAAGAACATGAAGGATATTTCGAACTTGTTAAAAAATCTTAAGTTCCGAAAAAAAATGTTCGGGGGGATAGATGAAAAAGACGTTTGGCGAAAGCTGGATGAATTGCAGGAAGAATATCAGAATGTTTATGATGCCAAAGGAACCGCCAAAGAGGCAGAGGACATAGATGATCCCGAAGAGGTAATTAAAAACAAAAGAAAGAAACTGTTTCAAAAAGAAGAAATTATCATATTCTTTGAAAGACTGGTTTTTCTGGCGGCATTGGTGTATATTATATTTGGTGTGATTTTTGGGATTACACCAATGAAAAATAAAGATATGTCACCGAAAATCAATGCAGGAGATTTGATGCTTTTCTATCGCTTGGAGAATAACTTTAGCATTAGAGATGTGGTGATTTTTGAAAAAGATGGTGTTTCGTATACTGGGAGAATCGTTGCAAAAGGTGGCGATACGGTAGAAATCACCAATGAAGCAGAAGTAAAAGTTAATGGTTCGTTGCTTGCAGAAAATGATATATATTATTCGACACCTATGTATGGTAATAATGTATCATATCCGGTTACGCTCAGAGAAAATCAATATTTTATCTTGTGTGATTACCGTGAGGGAGCAAAGGACAGTCGATATTTCGGCGCAGTAGAAATGGAAGAGATTAAGGGAAAAGTGATTACAATTATAAGAAAAAATGAATTGTAATTGAAGCGCTGATTTGTAATTTATTGTGTATTACGGAGGGCAGATTGGAGAAACAATATCAATGAATCTGACAGAGAAATATAATCCATATGTATCTCTGTGATAAAGGTAGTATTTTGGTACTTCCTATAGAATATGTAAAAAAAATAATAAAAGAAAGGATGTTTACTATGAATTTGAAAAACAAAAAAATCTTTAGCCGCATAGCAGCAGGTGTTATGACGGTGGCAATGGCAATTACATTATTGCCGGGAACTATGAAAACAGTGAATGCAGCAGAACCTGTAACAAGCGCTTCACTTGATGTAAATTTGTATAAGAGAGCAGATGTATATGCTCCAAATACAACATTTGAATTTGAGGTTACTAATTTAACAGCAGAACAGGCAAAAGCAACAAATGGTGGTAAGGATTTAAAGCCACCGTTTAAAAATGCGCCAGCAGGTGCTGTAAAACCAGGAACAATTGAATTAGCACCGGCAGCAGAAGATTTAACTGAGACATCTATTAGTAAAAAACTTACATTTACCTTAGTTGCAGATAAATTTACAACGGAAGGTATCGGAACTTACCGTTATAAAGTAAAGCAGAAAGAGGGGACCTATGAAGGCATTAAATATGATGTCGGAGAGAGATATTTAGATGTTACTGTTGCTACAGATGGAACCAATTTTTATATTGCAAGTGCATCTTTAGTCTTGTACCAAGAAGATGGGCAACTTGTAAAGAGTGGAGCTTTTGTAAATACATATGGTGTTAATAAGCCGGATACAGAGAACCCAGTTCCAAAGCCAGACGGAACAGTAAACGATTTAGTTATTAGTAAGACAGTAACTGGTAACTATGGTGAAAGAGATAAAAAGTTTATCTTTGAAATTACAATTAACGGTGCAGAAGGCGAATGGTATAATTTAGAAGGACAACCGGCAATTAAAAAAGGTACCGCTGCAAGAATTGAACTGAAACATGGAGATACAGTGAAAATTTATGGTTTAACTGAAAATGATACCTATACAATTAAAGAGCTAGAAGCAGACGACTATAAAACAACATTTGAGACAAAATTGAATGGTACTAATAAGGCCGGTGGAAGTGGAAATATTAAAACAGCAACAGGTACCATTGATGCTGGAACTTCATTACAGACACAGGAAGTTGCATTTACCAATGACAGGACCGGTTCCGCAACAGGTTTTGCTTCAAGTTACGGACCATATGCACTTATGGTTGTTTTAGCAGGTGCTGTAGCATTTGTATTATTCCGTAAGAAAAGAGCAGAATACTAAAAATTAGAATAAGTTTGTGAGAGTTTTTACACGCGAAACAAGTAATGGCGTGATATGGAAAGGATATCAAGGTGGGTATAGCAGTAAAATGTGCACGGGTTGGAAATAAAATACTTAGTTTTATAGCCATGGTGTTGGTTCTGATTATGCTGTTATATGGTGGTTATTCGTTATGGAATACCATAATGATATATCGTGGGGCATTTTCATCCAATGATTTGCTTAAATACCAGCCTACTGGGGATGGGCCGAATAGCATTACGCTAGGAGAACTTATGAAATTGAACAAGGATGTGGTTGGATGGATTAAAATTTTTGATACCCATATTAGTTATCCTGTTGTTCAGGGAAAAGATAATCAGGAATATTTGAACAAAGATGTATTTGGTGAATTTTCCTTTTCAGGTTCTATCTTTTTAGATTATCGAAATGCTTGTGATTTTACTGACAGTTATTCAATTATTTATGGTCATCATATGGAATATGGTGCTATGTTTGGAGATGTTGTTGAATTTAAAAATGATGATTATTTTCAGGAGCACAAGACAGGAGCATTGTTTTTGTTAGATGATACATATAAGATTACATTGTTTGCGTGTGTAGAGACTCAGGAATTTAATAACAAAATTTATAATCCAATCGTCCAAGGTAAAGACAATTTAGATACCCTTTTGAAATATATTAAGGACGAAGCAGTTCAGTATCGTGATATTTCTCTGAATCATGATGATAAGATTATCGGACTATCAACCTGCGCTGAAGCAGGAACGAATGAACGAGTTGTCTTGTTTGGACGGTTGGATAAATAAAAAAACAAGTAAAGATGGAGGTACTATAATATAATATGAAAAACAAGATGAAACAGTTTGGTATATTGCTGCTACTTCCATGTTTCGTTACACTTCTGCTGTTCCAGACACAGGCATATGCAGAAGAAAAGGTATATTGTACCGCTTCTATTCCGGTAGAGATTAAGACACTAGGGGATTCGGTACCTTCAGGTATTGAGTATAAAGTGGTAATTAAATCTGAAAATGAAACAAACCCTATGCCAGATGTAAAAGAGGTTACGATTAAGGATAATGGCAAAGTAGAAATTGGTCCCATGACTTATACAAAACCGGGAAGATATAATTATTTCATTTCTCAGGAAGCGGGTAATGTAGAACATTTTACTTATGATAGTGCTGTTTACACGGTAACAGTCTCCATTGAAAATGATGGAAATGGTGGTTTGAAGTCTGTAATATATGCAGTGGAAAATGGAGCTACGGAAAAAACAGATGACGTAGTCTTTTCGAATACATACGAAGCGGTAACAACATCAGCAGTGACGACGACAGCAGCACCGACAGTAATTTTAGAGAAACCAACAACTCCAAAAGAAACAGTAACAGTGATTACAAACCCACCGGAAAATGCACCTAAAACAGGTGAGAGAATTATTTCTGCAATTGTTGTTGGCATATTAGGTATTTCAATGTTGGTATTGAGTATTGTTATGAACAAAAAAAGAAAAGCAGAAAAATAATAAAAAATATGGAAGAAAGGATGGCATTGATATGTATCCTTTCTTTTTTTGACCGACAAGGAATAAAATTTAAGTGAAAAAACGTTACAAACTCGGTCAAAATGCACTAAAAAAATGTTAAAACTTTAAGGTAAAAAGAGTTCGCAAGCGAACTCTTTTTTAATGCTTCCGTTTTCCATCATACCAATCAAGAGTGTGTTCAGATATGTCTTCTGTGAAGGAGTTAGCGACAGGCATTTTTCCACCATATTTAGAATACCAATCATCAGGATATAACACATCATTTTTCAGATAAGCTTTTGAGGTGTTCACATCTTCTGATTCCCCTTTTCGAAGTTTTCTGGCAACAACAACAGAACGGCAGTTGTCAATTTCATAGGTACAGGTTGAGAGCATAAGTAATGAGTCTTTTTCATTTACGGTCACAGGACACTGATAGAGAGAACGCATTTCTACTTGATGAAGAAAGTCTAGAAATTCCTCATTATCATTAAATTCACCTTGCATATAATCAAAACCGTCGTTATGGGAATAAGTTCCTGAGACTCTCATAAACGAAATGATTTTCCATTTGGATTCATCATAGATGGAGTCAAATATGAGGATAGGATGCTTTTTGTAAAATTCTATATCTTTATATTTTGGAAGTTGAAAAAACATCATTCGAGTAGATTCCATATTGTGGCCATGGATTACAATGTTTTTTGTAGGAGTCTCTACATTACAATTGGCATCAATATATAGGCAGCCATTTTTATCCGTGTCTCCTTTTAAATTATGGTGCAGATAAAAATCGGAGTTTTTTTCTCCCTGAACGACAGGATAATCAATATTGGTTCCCGGAATTCTGAGCCAGCCCTTTGTATCTTTGTTTGCCTTTAAAAGCTGGGAAAATTTCAATAGCAAACCGTCGGAATTTTTATTTCCGGAATCAAATTCCGAAGAATTATAGTAAGCAGCATTTATCTTTTTGCTTTGTTGCTTTAAGTAGTATGGCTGTATTCCAAGATAAAAAATAAGATATGCAGCACAGCCAAGAAAAACCAGAAAGGTTATGCCGGATAGCATGGTATATATTCGGTTCTTTTTCTTTTTGGGAGTATTCATTGTAATTTCTCCTAATACTAATAATAAATTATGACTGTAATGGCGTATGGTTTTCGCCACATGTATTATACTAGCCTGACTGCTCTCACGGGCAAGCCCGTGGGGTTCTGATTGCCAAGTGTAGCTTGTAATCGTACACCA
>OGQE01000792.1_pt1 | contig 34066 bp, 26 predicted proteins | sample 1553131 | NCBI WGS metagenome assembly OGQE01 (sample SAMEA2579929, study PRJEB22360) | human gut metagenome | biome: human gut; feature: human-associated habitat; material: faeces | place: Denmark | collected 2008/2010
TTCCGCCGACGGCACAGACTGCTGCCGCCCACAGAAGTCTTCCGGCTCCGGCAAATCCGCCCGGCAGGAAGACTGCGGAGACGATGATCAGAATGGCAAAATATACGATTCCAAAGCAGATGCCCCAGAGAAACCGCCGTTTTCCCGCCATGTTTCCTGCCATTCTTCCGCCGGAAAAGCTTGATGCCAGATAGATCACCACAATGCCCGCCTGCACCCAGCTTTCCTTCCAGGAAAATTTCCAGAGCAGGAAAGACAGCAGCAAAAGAAGAAGCACCGAGATCAGATAGGAAACGAGAAGCGCCTTCAGCCAGCCGATCCCGCTGCCCGTACCCACCACCCATGTTTTCTTTTCTTCCATAAGAAAAAGCCCTCCCATACTGTAAATGTATGGAATGGCTTTTTCGGATATGCCTGTTTCTTTATTTTTCGTCAAACGGATGATCCTTTTTGAATTCCAGCCATGCGGCCATGCTCTTTGCGCGTTTCGCCTGCATCTGAAGGAATGCCATGCAGAACATAACGGCTGCAGAAAGTGCGGAGCTGATCGCCAGCGGAAGCACCAGCGTCTCATCGCCGGTGTTGACCGGGATGCTGCGGATGCTTGCAGTGGTCTGTGTCTTCTTCTGCGGAATCTTTGTGCTTCCGGTATTGGAATTGGAAGAGCTGTTGTTACTGCTGCTCTTCGACGGTGTGGCTGTCGGAGTCGGAGTGGATGTCTTATTCGTTCCGTAGTTGTCCGGTCCTACAAGGATCGTTCCTGCGGCACGCAGCGTACTTACGTCATCGGCTGCACTTGCTGTCATTTCACCGGCACTCAGGTTGGATTTCTGCTCTGCAGCTGCAAGCAGTTCATGCTCGCCTTCGTCCGCCGTCTCAGCTTCTGCTGTTTCCGTCTGCTCCTCTGATACAACGCTTCCGGGCAGACTTACTGCCATCGGCCGGATCAAAAGAGAGACATCGGAGATCAGATAGCCGTCTTCTGTGCTGTCCGTACCGGATGGATTGGAAATTTCATCGAAATTTTTTACGGTTTCGTTTTCTTTCTGAATTTCATCTTTTACAAGGTCATCCAGATTTTCATCCTGTTTCCACTGGTCCGATGATGCATCATTTCCCGTTCCGTTCTGGTTATCCTGGTTTGTATCGTCCTGGTTTGTATCATCTGCTGCAGGATCGTCTTTTGCTGTATCATCCGGGGCAGGTGTCACGGTTGGATCTTCTGCCGGAGTTTCCGGATTCTCCGGATTTTCACTGTCATCGGTATTCTCGCCCGGTGCTGTCGTCGGAGTTACTTCCGGCGTTACGGTCGGTTCCGCATCCGGTGTCGGCGCTGCCGTTGGTGTATCCCCTGTATTTTCTCCGTTGCCCGCATCCGGTGTCGGAGTTGCCGTTGGTTCCTCCGCCGGCGTTACGGTCGGCTCTGCGTCCGGCGTTTCCGTCGGTTCTACCGTTGGCTCTGCGTCCGGGGTCACCGTTGGTTCTGCGGTCGGCTCTGCATCCGGCGTTTCCGTCGGACCCGGAGTTGGTGTTACGGTATCTTCTGCCGCATCCGGTGCCGGAGACTCGCCTGGCGCAAGCGTTGGTGTTTCCGAAACCGTTTCTTTTGCTTTTTCTGCTGCCAGAACAGCCTCATATCCGGCTTCTGTCACCACGATTTCATCTGCCGCAAAAACGGTATCTGTTACTCTTCCCCAGAAGTCTGTTTTCTGCTGTTTCTTTCGATACGTTTCCAGCTCTTTTTCATCCATTCCGACGAATACCAGATATTTTTCTGCTGCTTCCTCCGCTGCCGTTTTGCCGGTATCTGCAGTAGTGTTTTTTTCGGTTATTTTCCCGTCCGCCTGCAGTTCTGCCGCTGCAACTGCAAGAAGCTCCTGTGCTTTTTCCACGGTTTTTACTGCTGTCTCTGCCGTTGTACCGTCTGCCGTATCATCGCCGGTTTTCAGATTCACATAAACGGCTGCCCGTTTTGTCTTTGTCTCTGTACCGTTCTCCGTTCCGGAGACAATTTCGTTCTGTACTGCGCTTTTTTCCGTTCCTGCCGATGCGCTGGCACGGAGCGGAACTGCATCGGAAAATACCAGTGTGCCCGCAAGGACAGCACCCATCACTTTCCATGCCTGTTTTTTCTTCATTGCGTTTCTCCTTATGTTCTCTTGGTCTATCCTAAAAAAATCTGTCTTTTTGTGTCATAATTTCGCATTACAGCATTATAGCACAAGAAAGAATCCCGCGCAAGGCTGAAGTCGCCTTGAAACGCGGGATTCTCATCTGCTTTTATCGCTTTTTAGTTTGTTTCCATTCTCGTTGTCGTGAGCTGATCCGGGGATAAATTCAGGATTTCCATAAACTCATCACCTGTGATCGTCTCTTTCTCATACAGATATTTTGCCAGCTCGTGGAGTTTCGGCATGTTATCTTTTAAGAGCTGCTCTGCTTTGTCGTACTGTTTTCTGACTGCTGCAACAACCTTCTCATCAATCTGTGCTGCTGTCGATTCGGAGCATGCCAGGGAAGTGTCGCCGCCGAGGTACTGGTTCGTTACCGTCTCAAATGCAACCATACCAAATTCCTCGTTCATACCGAAGCGGGTGATCATGGATCTTGCCACCTTCGTCGCCTGCTCAATATCATTTGAAGCACCGGTTGTAATGGAATGGAACACCAGATCCTCTGCCACACGCCCGCCGGTCAGGGTTGCAATTTTATTTTCCAGCTCTTCACGGCTCATCAGATTATGCTCATCCTCTTCTACCTGCATCGTATAACCGAGAGCGCCGGACGTACGCGGAATAATGGTGATCTTCGTAACCGGTGCAGAATGGCTCTGGAGTGCTGCAACGAGCGCATGTCCGACCTCGTGGTAGGAAACGATCAGTTTCTCTTTGTCGGTCATGATCTTATTCTTCTTCTGGTATCCGGCGATGACAACCTCAACGCTCTCCTCCAGATCCGCCTGAGTGACGAATTTTCTTCCATCACGGACGGCACGGAGTGCTGCCTCATTGATCATATTGGCAAGTTCTGCACCAGAAGCACCGGATGCCATACGTGCGATCGCATTATAATCGACATTGTCGCCCACGCGGATGTTTTTCGCATGGACTTTCAGGATTTCCTCACGGCCTTTTAAGTCAGGCAGTTCAACCGGCACACGGCGGTCGAAACGGCCCGGACGAAGAAGTGCCGGGTCCAGGGAATCCGGACGGTTCGTCGCTGCCAGAATGACAACACCTTTCTTTCCATCGAATCCATCCATCTCGGCAAGCAGCTGGTTCAGGGTCTGCTCACGCTCGTCGTTTCCGGAGAATCCGCCGCCGTCACGTTTTTTGCCGACGGTATCGATCTCATCGATAAAGACGATACACGGTGCTTTCTCATTTGCCTGCTGGAACAGGTCACGCACCTTCGCAGCTCCCATGCCGACGAACATCTCGACAAACTCAGAACCGGAAATGGAGAAGAACGGAACATTTGCCTCTCCGGCTACTGCCTTTGCAAGCAGCGTTTTACCGGTTCCTGGAGGGCCGACAAGCAGTGCTCCTTTCGGCATTTTTGCACCAATTTCTTCATATTTTTTGGGATTATGCAGGAAGTCAACAATCTCCTGTAAAATTTCTTTTGCCTCATCCTCTCCGGCAACATCTGCAAATTTAATGCCGGTTTCGGACTGTACATAAACCTTGGCGTTGCTCTTTCCAAAGCTCATCGCATTTCCCATGCCGCCCATCATCTTGCTCGTCATGCGTTTCATCAGCCACTGTCCGAGCGCAACCATCACAACGATCGGTATTACCCATGTTAAAAGAAATTCCATGAGCGGCGACATCTGCTCTATGATCGGCGTTCCGAATTCGGTAATACCTGCCTCATATAAACGGTCTACCAGCTTGTAATCATTCATCACACCCGTCTTATAATAATTCGCCGGGCTTGATTTGTCGCTGAAAATAATCTCATTTGACTGGATCTGGACTTCGCTGATTTCGTTGTTATCTACCATCTGCAAAAATTTTCCGTAATCAACTTCTGTTACTTTGGGCTCGAGAAGTCTCGGGAAAAGCAGAAGATTTAACAGCAGAATGACGATCAGCGCAATCACATAATAAAAAATTATGGGTTTTTTCGGTTTCTGCACCTGCTTCATCTGTATCCCCTCCTGTTTCTTGATTTTCTTTCTTTTTTAGTAGCATAAACTTTTCTTTCGCTAAAATCAATCAAATTCTGACATTTCATGAAACTTTTATACTTTTTTATATTTTCGCTATAAAAAGGTAAGTTTCTTGCTTTTCCATCTGTTTTCGGCTATACTTGCGAAAGACTGGGAAAGTCTCTTTTTGAAATTTTGCCCCGAAATGACGGGGTTCATTCGATAAAAAAGCTATAGAAACGGAGGTTTTGTGTATGGGACACAGGTTTACATATGTGGTTTCGCCGGAGGAGGAACGGGAAAATCTGACTGTGGAATGGTTTCTCCGCCGGCATGGATATTCGCGCCATATTATTACGGGCTTAAAACGCACAGAGGACGGCATTTTCCGAAACGGCGTCCGCGCCTGGACGAGCCAGGCCGTGCACGCCGGGGATGTGATCGAAACGCACCTTGTCGAAACAGAACCCTCCGACGGAATTCTGCCGCGGCCGGTTCCGTTTTCGGTTGTGTATGAGGATGACGACATCCTCGTTGTGGATAAACCCGCTGATACGCCGATTCATCCGTCGATTGGAAATCATGAAAATACGCTGGCAAACGGCATTGCATGGTATTTTGAACAGAAAGGTGAACCCTTCGTCTACCGCTGTATTAACCGCCTCGACCGCGACACCACCGGCCTTATCGTGCTTGCCAAGCACGCCTTAAGCGCCGCCGTCCTCTCCCAGGCCATGCGCTCCCGCGAAATCCACCGCACGTATCAGGCCTTCGCCCTCGGCGAAACCGCTGCATCCGGCACCATCGACGCCCCGATCGCCCGCCTCGACGGCTCCCTCATCCAGCGCACCGTCGACTTTGCCTCCGGCGAGCGCTCCGTAACCCATTACCGCACCCTCGCGCACTGCTCCGTTTTCTCCCACCTCGAACTCAACCTCGAAACCGGCCGCACCCACCAGATCCGCGTCCACATGGCTTACATCGGCCATCCGCTGCTCGGCGATACCCTCTACAACAAAACTCCCGGCACTTTCCCCCGCCAGGCACTTCACTCTGCATCGCTCTCCTTCGTCCATCCGATCACCGGAGAACCCTTAAACTTCCACGCTCCACTGCCGGAAGATATGCAAAACCTGCTGACATAAACCAACCCCCGTGAGTTGCCGCTCACGGGGTTTTGTTGTCCCTGATGGAACTGTCATGTCTTTTTGCCGGTGACATTGTATCATACACAAAATTTAGTTTCAATCATCATTTTCATACAGTTCTGATTCTCGGTACTTCATCGATATGCAAATATTTGCTGATGCATTTCACAATCACATCATGATCCGAAACCTGTCCCATGCCGGACACTGCTACGGTTGCCACAACGCCGACTTCTTCCACGCAGATCGGAAAACCTCCGCCCAGCATTGCGTATTCCTTCGGGTCCAGTACCATCTGTTTTACGCTCTCCGGCGCATTCGTCGCTGCCATGTAAAGCTGCAGCGAACTCCGCTCCGTCAGAAGCACCGAATTGCTCTTCCGTCTCATCAGCTCCACATTGTGCGGCGTAATGCCGTTATCGCAATACTGGAATACAACTTCCCCGTTGCTTCTGCGGATCATGATGCCAACCTGTGCTCCGCGCCGTCTTGCCTCCATCAGGATCATCGTTCCCAGTTCCCATGCGTCTGCATTTGTAAAATGCGTAAACTGCAGAATATCCTCCTGCATATCGAGCACTTTCATCAGTTCATCCATTGTCATTGTCATACTTTTGCCCCGTCCTTTCTGCCATTTTATATTTTTTTAGCTTTTCGCCCCTCGTTTTCTGACTTTCAGTTTATCATTTTCCCAAATTCAAGTCAAGCCAGCCACCCCCGGCATTGGCTAACACGATATCACCGAAAAGCAAAAATTCCACGCCGCAGAAGTTCCCTCCCACAGCATGGAATTTCTCATTTTTATTTTTCTACCATAATACACTTCCGCGGGCAGTTCTCCGCGCAGAGGCCGCAGCCTGTACATTTTGCCGGGTCAATCTCCGCGCGCTGGTCCACAACGTGAATTGCATCCGACGGGCAGTTCTTCTCGCACTTCTTACATCCGATACAGCCGATCTCACACGCTGCCATCACCGCCTTGCCCTTCTCGGTTGAGCGGCATTTCACCGTGATCTTCTGCTCATACGGAATCAGGTCGATCAGATTTCTCGGACAGGCCTTCACGCAGGCACCGCATGCCTTGCACGCTTCGCCGTCCACAACGGCAATGCCGTTTTCAATATGGATCGCATCAAACTTACATGCCTTCACGCAGTTTCCAAAACCAAGACATCCGTTTCCGCAGCTCTTCGGACCGCCGCCCGGTACAAAACCGGCGTAGGAGCAGTCCCTTGCACCCGTGTATTCATACTTGTTCTTTGCCACGTCACACGTACCGGCGCACCGTACCACTGCTTTTTTGCGCTCCTGTACATCGGCTTTTTGTCCCATGATAGCTCCGACGGCCGCTGCAACCGGCGCTCCGCCGACCGGACAGACAGAAACCGGGGCTTCACCCTTTACCACTGCAGCCGCCGCTCCGTCACAGCCCGGGTAACCGCAGCCGCCGCAGTTGTTGCCCGGCAGCGCTTCACGGACCTTCGTCTCGCGCTCGTCCACTTCCACATAAAACTTCTTTCCGGCAATTCCAAGGAGAATACCAATCAAAAGGCCGGTTCCACCCACCATCAGGGTGGCTGCTAAAATACCATTCATCTCTTCATCCCTCCTAGATCATTCCGGAAAATCCCATAAATGCCATTGACATCAGCATAGCCGTAAGAAGAACGATCGGCATTCCTTTGAATGACTCCGGGATATCGTTGTACTCCATCTTTTCCCGCAGGCCGGCCATCAGCACCATGGCAATTGTAAAGCCGATTGCGGTTGCCAGACCGTAAACCGTACCCTGCAGAATCGTGTAATCCTTCTGTACGTTGATGAGTGCCACACCGAGTACCGCGCAGTTTGTTGTAATCAGCGGAAGGTAAACGCCGAGCGCTCGGTACAGAGACGGAATCGTCTTTTTCAGGAACATCTCAACGAGCTGTACCAGCGCCGCGATGACAAGAATGAAAACGATCGTTTTCAGATAATCAAGTTCTGCCGGTGCCAGGATAAATTTGTAAATCAGACTTGTCACAAATGAAGAAATCGTGAGGACAAAAATAACCGCTCCGCCCATGCCGGCCGCCGTATCCATCTTTTTGGAAACACCGAGGAACGCACAGATGCCAAGAAACTGGCTTAAGACAACGTTATTGACCAGCGCAGCACCGATGGCAATCAAAATCAGTTCTTTCATTTCGCTTCCTCCTTTCCTTTCACAGCCTTGCAGTATGCTTTATTGGCGCATGCCATACAGCCGGTCTCTTCTGCCGGGACTGCCGGTTTTCCGGTTTTCTCTAACTTCTGGCGTTTGATGCGGTTCTGCACCGCAACGAGCATTGCCAGCACAAGGAATGCACCCGGCGCCATGATGAAGATGTTGACCGGCTCGTAAGCACTCGGCATTACCTGGATACCGAACAGGGTTCCAGCTCCGATCAGCTCACGGAACATACCGATCAGGGTCAGACCGACGGTAAATCCAAGGCCCATGCCGATACCATCAAATAAAGACGGGATCGGACCATGTTTTCCAGCATATGCCTCGGCGCGTCCCAGGATGATACAGTTTACAACGATCAGCGGGATGTAGATGCCAAGGGCGGAATAGAGTGCCGGAATAAAACCTTCCATCAAAAATTCCACGATGGTTACAAACGATGCCACAACAACGATGTATGCTGGCATACGCACGCCGTCCGGGATGATTTTCCGAAGCAGGGAAATCATCAGGTTGGAGGCGGTCAGGATGACCATCGTCGCAAGGCCCATGCCGATACCGTTCTTTGCAGAAGTGGTAACCGCAAGCGTCGGACACATACCCAGCATCATGACGAAGGTCGGGTTTTCTTTTATGATACCATTATAAAGCCGTTCCAGCGGCGTATCTTTTCTCATGAGTTCCCTCCCTCTCCGGAAAGCAGACCGGATTCGTTGCAGTAGTTAAAACAGCAGATTCCTGCATTGACACCGTTTGTTACAGCGTTCGTTGTCAGAGTTGCTCCGCTCAGCGCATCGATTTCATCATCCGCGGATGCGCCGGATTTTGTGTAGGAGAATGCTTCTACATTTTTATCCTTGAACTGATTCTTGAAATCGTCTGTGTCGGCACGCATACCAAGGCCGGCCGTCTCGGAAAGTGACAGGAAAGAGATTCCTTTTGTCGTTCCGTCCGATGCAATTCCCATTGAGAACTGCATGCCGCCATAGCCTTCGGTTGTGGAGATGATCTCAACCAGGCCGATCGTCGCGCCGGATGCGTCTTTTGCAAGCAGCAGTTCGTCAATCGTCTGTGCTTCAAAACCGTGGCCGATCAGTGCTGCCGTAAGCTCTGCCTGTTCTGCATCGCTCATTGTTACTTCTTCAAAGGAAACTGCCTCCGGGAATACGTTCTGGCAGGATTCCTGTTTTTCTTTTTCCTGCTGTTTCTGGATCGGCTCTAAGGTTACCTGGTGGGCCGCACCGAGAAGCAGGCCGGCAATCAGCGTGATCGCCGCAAGAATCAGTGCGTTTTTTATAATTTTGTTCATGCTTTTTTCTTGCCTCCTCTTCCGAATCCAACCGGCACGGTCACGCGCTCAATAAGCGGAACCAGAAGGTTGGTAAAGATGATGGCATAGGAAACGCCCTCTGCCGAATTTCCAAAGATACGGAATACACCGGTCAGAAGTCCTAAAATGACCGCGTAGATATACTGTCCCTTCTTTGTGATCGGGCGGGTAACGTAATCGGTTGCCATGAACCATGCGCCGAGCATCAGACCACCGCCGAAGAGATGCGCGCCAAGGAAGTTGATATCAAAACCGTGGCCGCCGAAAATCAGGGCAAATAAAAGCTCTGTTCCAATGTAGATGAGCGGAATATTGAGGTCGATCACATGAATACAGACAAGGAAGATGCCGCCAAGCAGAAGTGCCAGTGCGGAAGTCTCACCGATCGTTCCGGTCGTATTTCCAAGGAACATAGACAGCAGATTCACCTGCTCTCCTGCTTTTGCTGCGGCGAGCGGTGTCGCACCGGATACGGTATCCACGAGGTGTGCGGCTGCCGGGGCAGCGAAGTTTGTCATATGACCCGGGAAGGAAATCAAAAGGAAACATCTTCCTGCAAGCGCCGGGTTCATGATGTTCTGGCCAAGACCGCCGAAAAGCTGTTTTACGACGAGAATTGCAAACACACCGCCGATCACCGGCATCCAAAGAGGCGCCTGCACCGGCATGTTCATGGCCAGCAGAAGGCCGGTTACCAGTGCACTGCCGTCGGCAATCGTCACCGGTTTCTTCATTCCTTTTTCATACAGATATTCCGTCAGGAGACAGACTGCCATCGAAATCACAATCAAAAGCAGTGCCCGAAGGCCGAAATTCCAGATTCCCACGCAGACTGCCGGGGCAAGGGCAAGCAGGACGGCAAACATGATTTTATCCGTCGTTACCTTGGACCGTGCGTGCGGGGAAGATGATACGTGTAATAATCCATTCATATGTAAGGTCCCCCTATTTCTTCTTTCTCTTTGCCAGAAGCACTTTACGCATTGAGCTGATCTCCTGCGTCAGCGGACGTCTTGCCGGGCAGATAAAGGAACAACAGCCACATTCACAGCACTCCATTCCGCCATATTTCAGGAACTTCTCTTCCTCACCGTGCTCCGCAAAAACAGAAAGGCGGGCCGGAAGAATCTGACCCGGACAGACGGAAACACAGCGTCCGCAGTTGATGCAGGCAGATGGTGCCAGCGCAGATACTTCATCCTCCGTAAGGCAGGTCAGTGCAGATGTTGTCTTAGTAACAGGAACATCCATTGTAAACAATGCTTTTCCCATCATCGGGCCTCCGCAGATGATCTTGACCGCCTCGTTTTTCAGACCGCCTGCCTGCTCTAAAAGTTCGGACAAGAGCATGCCGACCGGTACTTCAAAGTTGCACGGATTCTGTACAGCATCTCCCGTCACGGTAACGATACGGCTCATCAGCGGTTCGCCGAAGCGGACTGCCTGGTAAATAGCGGTTACGGTGTCGATGTTGTCCACGATACAGCCCGCGTCCGCCGGCAACATGGAGGAATTTACCTTTCGTCCCGTTGCTGCATAGATCAGCATACGCTCGGCACCCTGCGGGTATTTCGTTTTGAGCTCCAGAACCTCAATGTTGTCCTCCGGAAGTACCAGCTCACGGAATTTTGTGATACAGTCCGGTTTGTTGTCCTCAATGCAGATGATTCCCTTTGCTTTCGGGAACATATGCAGCATGATTTTTAAGCCTCCGATCACCTTTTCCGGCTCTTCGAGCATTCTGCGGTAGTCGCTCGTCAGATACGGCTCACACTCTGCTCCATTGACGAGAATGTGGTCAATCGCTGACGGATCTTTCGGGGATACTTTGACGTGTGTCGGGAAGCCTGCACCTCCCATTCCCACGATTCCGGCCTCTTTGATCTTGTTCCGGATCGTATCTGCGTCGAGTTTTTCCCAGTGCGGGCACTCCTCAAATGTTTCTTTTTCATACAACCCGTCGTTCTCCACAACGATACAGTCTACCGGGGAACCGGCTGCGGAAACTTTTTTCTCAATTCCTTTTACCATGCCGGAAACCGATGCGTAAACAGGAGCCGAAACAAATCCTCCCGCTTCTGCGATTTTCTGTCCCGCTTTTACATGGTCGCCTTTTTGTACGATCGGCACAGCAGGCGCTCCGATGTGCTGTGACACTGCGTAATACAATAAGTTGCCCGGCTGCGCTTTGACAATCGGTTTGTCCTTGGAGAGCTCTTTTCCCTCGTACGGGTGAACACCGCCATGAAAAGTATTTCTTTTCTTCTGAAACATGCTTTTCACCTCATCCTTTCTCTTTTCTATGCTGCATTTATCAATTCACAGCCTTTTTTCGGTTTTTTATGCAAAAAAGGCTGGTGCATTGCCCTGATTATTTCGGTTATTCATATCGGACTTCTTTTAACAGGAGTCCGCATGCCGGTGCAAGAAAACCCGCACTTTCGCGATTTTTTGCTTTGAGAAGCTCCGTCATTGATGCGATATCCCGTTTTCCCATCCCGGCCTCCACAAGCGTTCCGGTCAGGATCCGCACCATGTGGTACAGAAAACCGGTTCCGGTATAGGAAATGATAAGAATCCCGTCTTTCTCGCAGAAATCAATTCCGGTAATCGTCCGTACCGTCGATTTTTTCATACGTTTGTTGGCACAGAAGCTCCTGAAATCATACGTTCCGATAAACGCTTTCGATGCTTCTTTCATTTTTTCCACATCGAGCGGTGCTTCCGGAAAATACACGTATTTCCGCTCGAAAACATGCTTTCTGCCATCGATCACGATACGGTATTCGTATGTTTTGTCCACCGCATTCAGACGGCTGTGGAAGCGCTCCGGCATCCGCGCGAGGCTGGTGACTTCGATGTCTTCCGGCAGATAATGGTTGATTGTCTGCAGAAGTTCTTCATCGGATAGATCCGTATGGAACTTTGCATTTGCGACCTGTCCCGCCGCATGGACGCCGGCATCGGTTCTGCCCGCGCCGTGGATCTCCACCGGCTCTCCTGCGATTCTGGACAACAGCGTTTCGAGCTTGCCCTGAATCGTGTTGTCCGTATTTCCCTGCTTCTGCCAGCCGTTATAGCGCGTGCCATCGTACTGCAGGATCATTTTATAATTCATCTTTTTCTTCCTTCCTCTGTCCTGTTCTTCCTCTTCCTTTCAAATCATTTTTCTCCAGAAATGGGCTTTTCAGAACCATTTTCTTCTTTACAAAGTGGCAGCTTATCATTTGGCATCCATGCTTTTCTCAATCAAAAAGCTCCGTAACGCTGGACTTCGCGCCAGATTTGCTTCAAACAGCACCACTTCTGCTCCGCCCGGAAAGCTGTTCTGTAAAAATTCAGCGGCACGGCGGATCTGCAGTTTCACATCCTTTACTTCCTTCTCCACTTTTTCCTGTTCCAGTTCACATACCGTTTCAAAAAGCTCTTTCATCTGATCTGAATCGGTTTTGCGACATTTTTTAGCGGTCTCCTCGAGTTTTTTTAACTTTTTCAAGACCCGCGCATTCGTTTCTTCCTCGCCCTTTTTCAGCAGTCCCTGCTGTTTGCACACTGCAAATCCCTGCTCTTTCTGTTGTAGCCAGGATGCGTATGTCTCATCTTTTTTCTGCCTGCAAAGCCCGGTAAACTGGCGAAAGCACTCGGAGAGCTCCTTTGCCGTATGCTCCTGCTTCTGGCAGCCGGATGCCTCTTTCTGAAGTGCCGCATGAAACAGAGACAGCAGTACAGATCGCTCTTCTGCGGAACCATTTGCCGCCATCTTCTGTTTTTCTGCCATGATTTTTCCGGAAAATGCACCGGTCAGAATCTCCTCTACACCGTAATCCTGTCCATATTTTTTGTAAATCCTGTAGTACGAGCTGAATTCCTCCGCCGTCTTTTCTTCCTGCAAATATTGTCCGATCAGTGCTTCGTCGACCGGAAAATGCAGGATTTCATAACTTTTCAGCACTGCCGACAAATCCTCCCAGCCGCGTGCTGTCACAAAACGCTTCTCATCCGCTTCCTGCGAAACAGAATAAAAATGGTCACTGTGTGCCATAAGGTACGTTGTCACGGCGCTGTGGATCTGATTTTTCTCTGCATAGGAAAGCCACACGGAAAGCTCGGGAAGCACCTCGATCTTCCGCACACGGTCAAGCGTTGCCACATCAAATTCCCGCACAGATTTATTATATTCCGGCGGATTTCCGGCGGCCACGATCAGCCAGTCATCCGGGATGTGCTGATTGCCGAATTTTTTCTCCTGCAAAAGCTGCAGCATCACCGGAGCGAGGGTCTCGGAGACGCAGTTAATTTCATCGAGAAAGAGGATACCCCGCTTCTTTCCGGTCTGCTCCATGCAGTCATAGATCGAGGCGATGATCTCGCTCATCGTGTATTCCGTTGTATGTACCATTTTCCCTTCGATTCCACGTGTGCAGATCTCCGGAAGGCCCATGGCACTCTGACGCGTATGGTGTGTCATCGTGTAGGCGACAAGCCCCACACCGCACTCTTCTGCGATCTGCTCCATAATTGCCGTTTTTCCGATGCCCGGCGGGCCGATCAGGAGAATGGGACGCTGCTGCCGGAGCGGAACCAGTGGAAAACCAATTTCATCTCTTGCAAAGTATGCGCGCAGGGCTTTTTCAATTGTCTCTTTTGCTTCTTGTATGTTCATATGTTCTCTCTTATCTTATGCGCTCTTTATGTACTCTCGAAATCTTTCTGTGTTTGATTTTGCGAGATGCTTTTTTGTCAGTTGTGTTCAAAGAGTACATTCTTCTGTCAGCAGTTTTTTTGCCCATTTGGGGACAAGATTCATTTTTTCGGTCTGTCTGACAAAGACGAATGCCGTCTCGTAATCGGGCTTTTGTTCGGGATAAATTCCGTCTCCGTCGGTAAAATAGATCAACGCTTTTAAGTTTCGGAATACGTGCTGTTCCCGCAACTCTTCCACTTTCTGAAAGACAGGACGGAAATCGGTTCCGCCTCGGCCCTTGATCGTGACTGCTTCGCGGTATGCTTCCCATTCTTTCGGGGAATGAATCATCGTGACATCCTGCACAAAGCTGTCGCACTGGATCAGGCAGACGTTCCAGCTGGAAAAGAAGTTTTCTTTTTCTTCAAGAATACTGCGCGTCTCACCAAGAAATTTTGCTACGATTTCTTTTTTGCACGAACCGGATGTGTCGATCGCGATAACCAGCTCTTCGAGACGGTTTCCCTCGCGCGTCTCCGGCGGCTCGATGAAAGGGAAATTTCCGTAATACCTAAGCCCATAATGGTAAGCGACTGGATCGAAGCTGTCGAGATCCAGTTCCATCTCCTCACGGGTGACGGTGAATTGTTTTAAAAAGCGGCGGTAATCGTACGCTCTTTTTTCGATCCCGGACAGGGTTTCTTTTTTTCCACCACGGTTCTGGCCTCGCCGCAGGCCGCCGGTGCCGTAGTTTTCCGCCAACTTGCGGGAAGCACGTTTCCAGACTGATTGAAAAGACTCGATAAGTTCCGGCTCTTTTCCCGGCACCAGCCATGAAACCGGAGACTGTTTTTCTTTTTCCGGCATCAGCCATGAAACCGGGGGCTGTTCTTTTTTTTCCGGCTCCGGTGTTTCTTTCCCAAACCGGCGGATGCATTCCAGCAGCAGGTGCTGATAGCCTTCCTTGAGGAACGATGAATTTTCGGCACACATGCGGAGTACAAAATCGGAGTTAAAATATATCGTATGACCGTCGGATGTGATGGCTTTTGTCCTGTCGGATGGCTGATGCTGAAAGAAAAGAATCGCTTCACCAAGTTCCGGGTACAACCAGCAGAGGTTTTTGCGGGCTTCTTCGAAAAGCCGGAGCGCCAGCGCTTCTTTTTCTTTTGTGGGCTTTTCTTTTTGAAACGCAGCTTCTGTTTTTCTGCTTTCCGTATTCTCCTGCATCGGATCCTGTGAGCTCCGGTTCAGGAGAATGCGGAAGGCCTGCCATTTCTGCTGGTCGGCAGCAAGGTTGAGAAAACGTTTTCGGTCTGCATCGGACAGCCATCCGGTCTGCAGAATACGTTCCAGCTTTGAAAAATCATCCTCACGAATCAGCATTTCGACAGCGGGACGAATGCGTTTCCGCAGGTATGCGGTATATGCGGCTCGCTGTTCTTCCGGAAGATCCTGCAATTCACAAAAGCCGGAAAGTGCAGCCCAGAGGCGCTGCTGTTCGGATGTCGTCGTTCTGAAACTACTCCAGTCATCCATTTTATTCACTCCCTTACTCGCCGCGTTGGCTCACTTGCACTCAATCTTACGCTATCGCGTAAGCGACATTCGTCGTTCGCCAACTGAAAATAAATTTTCATTTGGCTCACTTGCACTCATTATATCGTCATTTTTGAGCATTGACAATGTTGGATCGTGTTATTTTTTTCACACTTTTACCATATTTTTATGATATACTCGATATTATAAAATACGATTGCAGTCGTAAAAAGCGCAAAGGAGATCCATTTTATGAACAAAGAAAACAGAAAAGCTGCCAAAGAACGGCGTGCCAAAGAGCGGGAGCACGAAGTGAAAGTAGCGCATTACAAAAAGATCTGGAGCTGGGCCGGACCGGCTCTGATTGTCGTTGTGATCGTCGGCCTTATCATCGCCAGCGTACTCGATTCCAAACGACTCTCTGCCAAAAGTGCCTCGGAGGATACCTCCACAGCCTCATCAGCCTCCACTTCGGCTTCTGCCTCTTTGCAGACCAACACTTCCCTCACCATTGAGGATGATGATACCGTCAATATCGACTATGTCGGCTCCATTGACGGCGTGGAATTTGAAGGTGGAAACACAAAAGGAAACGGCGCTGATCTTGTGATCGGTTCTCATACTTACATCGATGACTTTGAAGAACAGCTCATCGGCCATCACCCGGGCGACAGCGTAGATGTAACCGTCACTTTCCCGGAAGACTATGGAAAAGACGAACTCAATGGAAAGGAAGCTCTTTTCAAAGTTACCATCAACGGCATTTATAAATAGAACAACCAAAAAGACATCCCCCGCAGATTTTCCGTCTGCGCCGGATGTCTTTTTCTTATTATTTTTTTGTTAAGTTTTTTTCAAAGACGCTTCGATGTATTAAAAAAAGTACATCTTCTTATTCCACAATTTTGTAATACGCCCGCGCCGTCAGCACATAGACGATCAGGTAAACCACGGCAAACGCCGCAATCGTAATCGCTGTTGCAGCCAGAAACAGATTGCTGTCCGAGAAATTCAGCATTGCCATGATACGCCTGGTCAATGGAAACGCTACCATTGTATGCACCACGGCCACCGCGAGCGGCAGGAAAAAGACCGTTACCACCTGTGACTGAATCGTCTGACGGATTTCTTTGCGGCTCATGCCGACCTTCTGCATAATCTGGAACCTTTTTCGGTCATCGAAGCCTTCTGAAACCTGCTTGTAATAGATAATCATAACGGCACCCATCAAAAACAGCGCACCGACGAAAACACCTAAAAACAGAAGTGAACCATACAGACTGTAAACCGTATTGCGCTCTTTTTCGCGCACTTCCACCCATCCGTTAAAAGATGACTCCGTCAGTATCGTCTCAATCTCATCTCCAACTGTGATCTGTTCGCCAGCATCCCCGATAAGATCCAGAGCATATTCCCAACTGTATCCTTCTGGCTCCTTTCCCTGCACAGCTGCATACGCTTCCTTTGCTTCCTTGTTCCGCATCACCACCGTCATTGTCTCATACACTTGCGTCTTCTCATCCAGAATGTACGATTTCTTATCGGTATTCCATTTTTTTACTTCATACGTCTGATTTCCCAGTTCAATCGTGTCATATCCATAATTTTTCTGTTTTGCCTGAAAAACCAGAGCCTGCCCTGGTTCCAGCTCTACCTGTTCGCCGGTTACCTGATTGTACTCCGACTCTTCCATGATTTTTATCAGTGTGCTCGCCGCAGCATCATCTGACTGTGTTTTTTCTACTTTGTTTCTATCTACAGCAGCAAGCATAACATAGTATCTCTGATCACTTTCATACTTTTTTCTGAGCTGCTTTTCTTCCAGATGCTGATCAATCCCAGTTTTCACTTCCTCTATCATCTTCTGACTGACCGGTTCCACCGTCTTCATAATGCCGCTCACGCCAGTATTTGCTTCGATCGAAATCTGATGTGGAAACCGCGTATAGGTAACCTCCTCAATTCCCGTCCACAAACATGTGCTGATGGAGATAACCAGAAGCACACCCGTTGACAGAATACAGATATTCGCAAGACCGACCGCATTTTGCTTCATGCGGTACAGCATACCTGAAATGCTTGTAAAATGGCGTGTCTGGTAATAGTAATTCTTGTTTTTCTTCAGAATTTTCAAAAATGCAATACTTCCAGCAGAAAACAGGCAGTACGTTCCCACCATAACCAAAGCGATTGCAATAAAAAACTTATCAAGTGCGTTCATCGAGGATTGGCGGGTCAGAGCCAGATAATAGCCAACACCAAGCAGCATGAATCCAAGAACCGCCGTCAAAAGCTTCGTTTTCGGTTCCCGCTCACCCTGCGCGCCGCCGTGTAGCAGTTCGACCGGCTGTGAGACGTGGATCTGGCGAAGGCTTAAGAGAAAATTGATCACAAAAGTCAGGCCGAACAGCAGCATCGTACTTCCCATGGCTTTTGCACTGAACGCAAAACCAATTGTTCCGTTCAGTCCGGTCAGCTTCATCAGCACCAGAAACAGCAGGCGGTACAGCAACACACCGAGCAGAATACCGATTCCAAGCGATGCCGCCCACAGATACAGACTCTCAAAAAAGAGGATCTTCGCCAGATGCTTTTTCTCCATGCCGAGAATCTGGAACAGACCGAACTCTTTTTTTCTTCTTTTTGCCAGAAAACTGTTGCTGTAGATCAGAAAAATCACCGCGAACAGGCCAATGATATAGGTTCCCATCCCCATCACTGTCAGGATCGTATCTTTTCCGATCATGGAATCAAAGCCACTTCCCTGCGCCAGTGTATCCATGATAAAAAACATCACCACCGTGCCGATGCATGACAGCAGATACGGAAGAATATTCTGACGGTTTTTGCTCAAATTTGTTTTTGCCAGTCTGGCATACAGCAGATTATTCATCCCGTTCACCACCCGTCGCAAGAATTGTCAGCGTATCGGAGATCTTCTGATACATCTCATCGCGCCCTAAAGAACCGCGATACAGCTGGTGGAAGACCTCGCCGTCCTTGATGAACAGCACACGCTTCGCCGAGCAGGCCGCCTTCACACTGTGCGTTACCATAACAATCGTCTGGCCCTCCTCGTTGATCTCCCCGAACAGTTTCATGAGGCCATCCGCTGCATGGGAATCGAGCGCGCCGGAAGGCTCATCCGCAAGAACCAGCTCCGGATTGGTAATCAGCGCACGCGCAACGGCTGCACGCTGCTTCTGTCCGCCGGACACCTCATATGGGTATTTATTGAGGATCTGGGTGATGCCGAGTTTTTTCGCAATCGGCTCTGCCCGAAGACTCATCTCCTCGTATTTTTTTCCTTCCAGCACGAGCGGCAGATAAATGTTGTCACGCAGGGAAAAGGTATCGAGCAGGTTGAAGTCCTGGAACACGAAACCTAAATTTTCGCGGCGGAATCCGGCAATCTCCTTCTCCTTTAATTCGCCGAGATTCTTTCCATTTAACCGCACCTGTCCGCCGGTTGGCTTGTCTAGTGCTGCGAGCAGGTTCAGAAGCGTCGTTTTTCCGCTTCCCGATTCGCCCATGATTGCAACAAATTCGCCCCGTTCCACTGTAAAATTAACGTCTTTCAACGCTTCCACCCGGTTGCTGCCAAGGCGCGTGGTATATGTTTTTTTCAGATGTTCTACTTCCAGAATTGCCATGTCACATTTTCCTTTCTGTCTGAACTGTTTTCTTAATTGACAAGGCTTATTATACCCGTCCGCGCCCTCTTCTGCCTTAGGATCATCTTACAAAAAGACCGGCAACCTTACATTTCTGTAAGATTCCCGGCGAAGCTCTCTATGTACTACAGGGATACGGTATCCAGCCCAAGATACACCTTCGTTCCCACTCCCATCTCCGACTCGATGCGGATGGTATGCGAAAGTTTCTCCATGATCTGGCGGCACAGATACAGTCCGATGCCCGTTGACCGCTTGTCTGCGCGGCCGTTGCAGCCCGTGTAGCCTTTTTCGAAAATCCGCGGCAGATCCTCCGGCGCAATGCCGATGCCGGTATCCTCAATCACCAGCGTTTTTGGTGCATCCGGTGACAGATAGATGTGAATGCTGCCACTTTTCGTGTATTTCAGCGCATTTGACAGAATCTGCTCCAGCACAAAGACGAGCCATTTTTCATCTGTCAGCACCTCGCAGTGCACCGGCTCGTAGGAAAGGATAATCTTCCGGCGGATAAAAAGCGGAGCATATTTCCGCACAGCCTGGCGGATTAGCGCATCCAAATCGTACCTTGCAAAGACAAGATCCGATGTCATTTTTTCCATGCGCAGGTACTGCAGCGCCATCTGCACATACTGCTCCGTCTGGAAAAGTTCGCTCTGCATTTCACGCGAAAACGGCGTATCCTCCTCCTGCAGAAGCAGCCGCATCGCCGCAATCGGCGTTTTGATCTGATGGGTCCACATCGTGTAATACTCCATCATATCGCGGTATTTCTGCTCCATCTTAATCTGTTCTTCCTGAAACTGCCGCTCATAGGATGCGATGATCTGCTGGTAATCCCGCGCCAGAAGCCCGTCCGCCTCCGGAAGCGCTTCTGTTTTGCCCTGCGGTTCGGCGGCAAGGAGTGCTAAGACCAGATGATGTTTCCGGTACTTCCCATAATGAAAGCAAAAACCTGCGGCTCCGACAGCAGCCATCAGCACGATCATATAAACGGTGACATCCTGCGGCACATTGCGCAGAAAACAGAGGAGTGAAAATACTCCTATAAAAGCGGCAATCCGCACGGCCGATGCAAGATGCTCTTTCAAATACCAGTTAAGAAGCATAAACTCCTGCCGGATTCCCTCTTTCTGTTGTTCCATCCTTTTTCTCCTGTTCTGCTTCCGTCATGCGATCAGGTAGCCGACACCCTTTTTCGTCTGGATAAAGTCTGTAAGTCCTGCCTCCTCCAGTTTTTTCCGCAGGCGCGTGACGTTGACGGTCAGCGTGTTGTCATCTATAAAGCTGTCCGACTCCCACAGATGCATCATCAGCATATCTCGGCTGACGGCTTTTCCTTTATTTTCGAGAAGGGACTGCAGAATGCGCCACTCATTTTTTGTCAGCTCAATCCGCTTTCCCCGGTAATTCAGCACACCACTTCCCGTATCGAGCATGGCACCGCGGTGCTCGAGGAAATTCGTTTCTCCGGCAAATTCGTAGGTGCGGCGGAGCATCGCCTGGACTTTGGCGGTCAGGACACTTAAATCAAACGGCTTCGCGATAAAGTCATCGCCGCCCATATTAACGGCCATAATAATGTTCATGTTGTCCGATGCAGAAGAAAGAAAAATTACCGGCACTTTCGAGACCTTTCGAATCTCCTGGCACCAGTGAAATCCGTTAAAAAAGGGAAGATGAATGTCCATCAGCACTAATTGCGGATTTTTCACGGCAAATTCGGCGAGAACACAGGAAAAATCCTGTACGCAGAACGCATCCATGCCCCAGGAAACCAGGCTCTGCTGCACGGCGCGGGCGATGACTTCATCATCTTCTACAATCATAATTCGATACATGGCTGTTCCTCTGTTGTCTCTAGCAAAGCGGATATTCGCAATCCGCTTCGCTACTTGCTTGATTCGGTTAAAAATATAGACTCCGGGCGGGTGTTTTCAACGCACAGCCGCTCCCGGAGCCGTTTTCGCAGATGATTATACTCTTACAATATAATCTGCTTTTCTTTCTTTTGCCTCCGGGTACTCACAGTCGCGATAGCCGAGGATGCAGTGGCCGATGCCAACATAATTTTCGGAAAGTCCCCACTCTTTTAAGAGGGCTTTTCCCTCCGGGCTCGCGAACTCTTCTTTTGCACGATGGATCCAGCAGGAATCCACACCAACGGCATGTGCTGCCAGCATCAGATTTCCCATGACAAGAGAGCCGTCCTCCACATAAGTTCCGCGCTCCGGGTCAGCAAGCACGATCAGAACGGTCGGAGCGCCGTAGAACGGATCGGATGTTGTACCCATAACAGCCGCATTCATTTTCGAAAGCTTTGCAATCAGCTCCGGTTTCTGTACCACAACAATCACCGGCGACTGTTTTCCCATGCCGGTTGCCGCATACGTTCCAGCCTCCAGAATTGCATCGAGCTGCTCATCGGTAATCTGCTCCGCTTTGTATTTGCGGATGCTTCTTCTTGTTTTGATTGCATTTAATACTTCGTTGTTCATGGTAAAAATCCTCCTGTTCTTTTATATATGTACTTTATCGCAAACGCCGCAGCTTTGTATACCGGACGCATTGCCTGCCTACATCTGTTTCCGCACAATCCGATACTCATCGCCGAGCTGGTAGTACGGACAGTCGTAAAATTTATCCTGCAGAAAACGTGCCATCTCATCCTCATCGAGATCCACCTCGCAGGTGTAGCATTCATACTCCTCATCATACACAAAATTGCCGCACGACTCACAGCTTGTGGCCATCTGGCGGGAGTGCTTTTTCTTTTGTGCATGGGGTGTTGGTTCTGTCATATGGAAATTCCTCCCATTTCTTACACTTCGATTTTCCGTTTCGGCGCTTCCGGCAGAGGAAGAATTTCTATTTTTCATCCACAACCTGGAAGATATAAAATTTCAGGTAATAGGACTCATCCGCTGCCCACAGAATTGGATGATCCGGGGCCTGGGTGCGGTATTCTACTTGACGGAGACGTTTGTGGACGTTGTGAGCCGCCTGGTTGATGGTTTTTGTAAAGAGTTCGTAGTCCATAAAGTGGGAACACGAACAGGTGCACAGATAGCCGCCGTCTTTGACCAGTTTCATGCCGCGCAGATTGATTTCACGATATCCCTTGATTGCGTTTTTGATAGAGTTTCTTGATTTTGTGAAGGCCGGCGGGTCAAGGATAACGACGTCGAATTTTTCTCCCTCTTTTTCAAGACGCGGCAACAGTTCAAAGACATCCTCGCACACGAAAGATGCTACGTTTTCCAGACCATTTAAGGATGCGTTTTTCCGTGCCTGCTCTACGCCGAGCTCTGATGCATCAACGCCGATAACTTCCTTTGCTCCTGCATATGCCGCATTCAGTGCAAACGATCCGGTATGGGTAAAGCAGTCGAGCACTCTCGCGTCCTTGCAGAGCTTCTGCACAGCCAGACGGTTGTATTTCTGATCCAGGAAGAAACCAGTTTTCTGGCCGTCCTTGACATCGACGAGATAGTGGACACCATTCTCGACGATTTCCACGCTGGTGTCAAACGGCTCGGAGAGAAATCCTTTCACACGCTCCATGCCCTCCTGCTCACGCACTTTTGCATCACTTCGCTCAAACACGCCGCGGATCTTAACCCCGTCAGCTGCCAGAACCTCCTCCAACAGGCGGATAATCGTCATTTTCATTTTGTCGATACCGAGTGCCAGTGACTGAACGACCAGCACATCGGAGAATTTATCCACTACGAGTCCCGGCAGGAAGTCTGCCTCGCCAAAGATCAGGCGGCAGCTTGATGTGTCTGTCACTTTTTTGCGGTATTCCCAGGCATCCTGCACTCTTTTTCTCAAAAATGCTTCATCGATTTCCTGGTCGATATTTCTTGTCATCATACGGATGCGGATTTTGGAATGCTCGTTGATAAAACCTCGTCCCATCGGATATCCGTCGAAGTCGCGCACCAGCACGATATCTCCGTTTTCATATGCTCCTAAAATCGAAGCGATCTCATTATCAAAAATCCAGGCTCCGCCCTGCTTTAAGGCGCGGCCCTCTCCTTTTTTCAGTGTTACAACTGCGTTGCTCAAAAGTTTTTCCTCCTTAAAACAATATAGTTAGTCATATCTAATCATAGACAAATGTGTTTTGCTTGCATTCTCAAAACCGTGCTTCCAGCGCTTTTTGCTGCTGCGAAGCTCCTTTTTGCCCATCTTTCGGCGCTCCCTCCGTGTGTTCTGGTGGACAGATTTTCATGCAAGTATGAAAGCTGTCCAACAGAACACACGAGTGAACTATAATGTCAGATTCCTCTTCCGTCAAACTCCGGAATGAAGCTCTCCTCGGCCACCGGGCCTTCCTGTAAAAAGGCGTTGGTGACGCCGAGGGAAAACGTATAGTCCAGCAGACGCTCATACTCCCGTTTTGTCGTTTTCCGGTTCAGCGGACTTATGTTTTCCACCTGCGGAAGCGGCGTGTACTGGCTCATGAGGCTCAGCCAGACGGTATCGCCGTACGTCTCATAGACGTATTTTACCACAGCTTTTGCATTTTTTACAGCACCGGGCAGCAATAAATGGCGCACAATCACACCTTTTTTCATCAGACCATTCTCATCGAATACAGCCCTGCCCGTCTGACGCACCATTTCCGCCAGCGCCCGTTTTGCTGTTTCCGGGTAATCTTCTGCCCGTGAGTACACTTTTGCAAGGGAGGAGTCCATATACTTAAAATCTGTCAGATAAATATCGATCAGCCCATCCAGAGCCTGCAGGGCTTCCACGCTCTCATACCCACCGCAGTTATAGACAATCGGTACGGTAAGTCCCTTCTCTTTCGCCAGAAGAAGTGCTTCCCGGATCTGCAGCACGTAGTGGCTCGGCGTCACGAGATTGATGTTATTCGCATTCGGCGCCTGCAGCTCCAGAAAAATATCCGAAAGCCGCCCGATCGAAATCACTTTTCCGCTCTCCATCTCCGCAATATGATGGTTCTGACAGTAAACACACCGCAGATTACATCCGGAAAAGAAAACCGTCCCCGACCCCGTCGTCCCGGATATACACGGCTCTTCCCAGAAATGCAGCGCCGCCCGCGCCGCCGCAACCCCGGAGGGTGCCTTACAATATCCCGTCTTTCCATGCTCCCGGTCCGCTCCGCACTTCCGCGGACAGACCCGGCACCGGCTCATCTCCTGTTCCAAATCCAGCATAATATTTCTCCCTTTTCTCTTTAGAAAAAAGCCGTGTCTCCGGAGAATAGTTTCTTCCACAGACACAGCTTTTGTATTTCTATGCGTCAATTAATATGCCAGAATTTCATATCCATCTTCTGTTACCGCAACCGTAACCTCCCACTGGGCTGACGGTGCGCCGTCCTCAGTGTAGACAGTCCAGTCGTTGTCGGAGTCGATGAAGATCTCATCCGTTCCGAGATTGATCATCGGCTCAATGGTGAATACCATACCCGGTACGAGCAGCATTCCGGTATCTCGTCTTGTGACATAGCTGACGAACGGATCCTCATGGAACTCCAGACCGACGCCATGGCCACCGATGTCACGGACAACTTTATAGCCCTGGCTCTGGGCAAATTCATTGATTACCGCGCCGACATTGCCAAGCCGGTTAAACGGACGTACTTCGGAGAGTCCAAGCTGTACGGCTTTTAACGTATCTTCCACCAGCTTCTTTGAAACCTCGTCTACCTCACCGATGCAGAACATACGAGAAGAGTCGGAAAAATATCCCTTATAAATAGTAGAAACATCGACGTTGATGATGTCTCCGTCCTGCAGAATTTCCTCCTCATTCGGAATTCCATGGCATACCGCATCGTTGATGGAGGTACACACGCTCTTCGGAAATCCTTCATAATTCAGCGGTGCTGCAATTCCGCCGAGTTCTTTTGTCTTTTCTGCGACCAGACGGTCGATATCTTCTGTACTCATGCCTGCATGAATGTTTTCGGCCACATAATCCAGAACTGCAATATTGACAAGACCGCTTTCACGAATTCCATCGATCTGATCCGGTCTTTTGATAATTTTCTTCGGCGGAATTTTCCATCCCTTTAATTTATAAGAATTGATTTTCTCATCCAGCGCCAGATGGCAGTCTTTGTACTTCTTCCCGCTGCCGCACCAGCAGGGATCATTTCTTCCAATTTTTTTCAGCATAATGTTCTATCCTCTTTCTGAACGCGGAATGACAGATCCGATTTTCTGTCCCCCGCTGAAATTCATATAACTCCTCTACTACTTTACCACACTCCGGCAAAACTGCAAGCAAAAGTTCCCAAATGAATAACTCTCTCAAAAGAGACCCTCCGCCGGATTCCGCATGCGGACGGCGTGTGCAGTAAGGTTATCATGCGTGAAAAACTTTTATATCCCGAAATACCGCTTTCCCATCCGATGCATACAGCCCGAAGCATCCGCCCGTCTGATCATACATCCGTGTTCCAAGCGCAATTTTGCCATCCACATAAGCTTCCAGAATCGTACCGTCTGCAATCACATCGACATGAAAGCTTCTTCCCGTTGATGACGGCAGCGGCCGTTCCAGTTCCACCTCATATGGGAACATCTGTCCGCCCCGTTCTGTCATGCGGACTCCGGATTTAAACTCGATCCGGCGGCGTCCAAAATCAATCAGAAGATAATAACCGACTGTAAATGTTTCCCCGACATGTACCGCAATTCCAATGCTCGGGTTATCCCCGGCTACCTCGACGTCAAAGGAAAGGCGGCTCGTTTCACCCACCGGATTCAGCAGCAGCGCACCAAAATCGTACGGTGCATCAACCTCTGCCTGGTTCTTTTCCAGCTTCCACTCTCCTGTCAGTGCCTGCATCTGAAGCGGTTCTTCCCATCCCACGGCTTCCAGCACCTGCGGAATCGGCTTCACAAAAAGGTCGCCATTCTCATCCTGCCACAGCTCATGCACCACCAGACTGCCGCCCCAGTCCCAGGTATTGCAGTCTTTTCCGGGATATCCCGGCGGATCAAAATTGTGCTCGTTGACTTCTCTTGTCGGATTCCAGCCGTAAACGTATCGGTGAACGCCATCACTTCCCGTCTTTGCCGCATAAAAAGCACGCGTGTCGAACGTATCAATTTCCGGCGTCTGCCACGGTCCATACGGACTTCTGCTCTTCCGGTACATCGTCTGATAGCGGTCCGCATACGAAGAAAAGACGAGATAATACCAGTCTCCCATCCGGAAAAAGTCAGGGCACTCAAACGCACACTGTGCATTCATCGGAGCATAGAACGGCTCGCAATAGTCCCAGTGATGCAGATCCTTCGATTTGCACAGACCCACACAGCCTCTCCTCGTCGTTTTTCCTTTTTTCTGCGCCGCAAAAATCATCCACCAGCAGTTTTCCTCCTCACTCCAGAAAACAAACGGATCCCTCCAGTGGATCGGCTCATAGATCACATCATCCGATGCGAAGCGGTCCTCCGGGATTTCCGTCCACACATCCAGATCGGTGCTGACGGCGTGATTCATGTAGTTCTTCTCCGGCAACTTCTGAAAGGTACAGTAAAACATGTGATACAGGCCATCCACTTTGATCACAGAACCCGTGCCGCCCACAATTTTTGTATCATGCTCCGTATAATGAATATGATCTGTCGTGCTCAGCATCACCCAGCTGTCCTGATGCTGTTCATCCCGGTTCGCACGGTAATTGCGAAGATAAAACGGTTTAAAAACACCATTGTCATAATAGGGGATCACATCACCCAGCACTGCCTTTTCCGGTCGAAAATAAAGACTCATCCGCTCACCCTCCCATCGTTATCAATTGAATATTTTCAAAGCGCACCTTTCCGTCAGATACAGCAAGACCAAACTTCCGGTCGTGCAAGTCATACGCGCGCACACTGAGAGCCGTTGTTCCGCCCACATAGACTTCCATCACAGACTCATCGATATAAATTTCCATGGAATACGTTTTCCCCGGAATCAGTTCCAGCGGCCGCTCCAGCTCGACATCGTACTGGAACGTCCATCCGCCCTGCTCATGCATACGGATTGCGCTCTTGTACTCCAGACGCTGCCGCTTCGGATCTAAGTAGAAATAGTAGCCTCTCGCAAACTCCTCATCCACCTGCAGTGCCACGGCAAAACGCTCTGTTCCTTCCGAAAACGTGAAATCAAATGCCAGACAGCCCTGATGCGGAACATCGTTTTCACTGAGTGCAGACGCATAAGCATACGGCGTATCAACAACGGCAGATGTTTCACCAATCTCCCACGCGCCGTTCATCGGTGCCCACTTTACGTCATTTTGAATGGTCAGAACCTCTTTCAGCGCCGGATTTGGTCTTACCGCCAGTGTGCCGTCCTCCCGTGCATAAATTTCATGCGGAATCAGCGTACCGCCCCAGTCATATGTTTTGTAATCGTATCCCTCGTGGTTCGGATCCGGGTCGAAATTCCAGGTGTTCTGTGTCCTTGTCGGATTCCAGCCGAACAGATACCGGTGGTTTCCATCCCCGCAGCTTTTTGCCGCGTAGAACGCACGACCGTCAAAGGAATCTGTTTTTGGGCGTTTCCATGGTCCATGGCAGGAACGGCTCATGCGGTAAATGGTCTGGAAACGGTCTGTGAACTGTGAAAAGATCAGATACCACCAGCCGTTTTCGTAAAACATGTCCGGGCACTCGTACGCAGCCATGCTCGCATGCGGTGCATACAGCGGCTCACAGCACTCCCAGTGGTGAAGATCGGCAGATTTACATAAGCCTACACAGCCGCGGCGGCCTGTTTTTCCCTGGCTCTGCGCGCACAGCAGCATCCACCAGCAGTTTTCTTCCTCATTCCAGAACACGTATGGATCGCGCCAGTCGGTCGGCAGATAGATCGTTTCGTCCGGTCCGAATGTTTCTTCTTCGTGTTTCGTCCAACTGTCCAGATCACGGCTCGTCGCGTGGCAGACGTACTGCCGCTGCGGATTCTGTTCAAAGACGCAGTAATATAAATGGTAAATCCCATCTGCCTTGATGACAGATCCCGTTCCTCCCAGAATCCCAATCGCCGTCTCCGGCCCGTAATGCACCATATCTTTTGTGTTTAGCAGATGCCAGCCGTCTTTCCTGTCGCTGCCGAAATATGGATTCCAGTTTTTCAGATAAAAAAGGTGGAATTTCCCATCTTCATAATAAGGAATCACATCGCCGACACGGGCATGCTGCGGGGTATAAAATAACTGCATATTTTTTTCTTCTCCTTTCCGTTTTTCTGCGGTTTTTCCCGCTTTTTCGTACTCTTTTTCCGATGCTTTTATTATACTTTTTTCCCTGTAAAATTACAATTAAAATCAGGTATATTTGCCCCGATTTCCGGCAATACTTTTTCATGAAACCACCAAAGAAAGCAAGAAAGGAAGATGCACGATGAGTGGAGATGCAGAGCTTTTAAACTTTATTTACCAGAACTCCCAGATGGGTGTCGACACGATCCGGCAGCTCATTGGAGTCGTTGAGGACAAAGACTTAAAAGAACATCTGAAAACCCAGTTTCAGGGCTATGAGGAATTTCATCAGGCGGCAAAGGAGCTGCTGAATGAACACGGCTACGATGAAAAAGGCCTTGGCATAATGGAAAAAGCACGCACGTATTTTATGATAAACCTGCAGACTATGACGGATCCGTCCGTCTCACACATTGCCAGCATGCTGATTACCGGAAGCAGCATGGGCATCGTCGAGGCAATCCAGAAGTACCGCCAGTATGAGGACGCGGATCCCAAAATCCGGGATCTGATGGATAAGCTGCGAAAATTTGAAGAATACAACATGGAAAAGTTAAAAGATTTCTTATGAAAATCATATTCAGCCAAACTACCCGCATCTGCAGATCCTGCGAGTGGCAGCTTCTTTCGGATGCAAAGGAATCGAGAAACGATCCGGTACCGGCACAAAACAGTGCCGCACCGGATTTTGAGTTGTTTTGACCGTTTTACAAACTTTACATACATTTAACACAAAACTGTTTTTAGATGTGTTATCTTCTAAATGTAGGTTTTTTCTCGAGTAAGACCTGCAAAACGTGTATCTATTGTTAAAACCACGAAAAGAAAAAGAAAATTACGTAAAGGGAGAAATTATGGACATTTTTGGAGTGTTATCCTTTGTCGGTGGCCTTGCCATGTTCTTATACGGCATGAGTGCCATGGGCGATGGCCTGACCAAACTTTCCGGCGGTAAACTGGAATACCTGCTGGAAAAGCTGACCTCAAAGCGGATTATGGCAGTTCTTTTAGGTGCCGGTGTTACCGCAGTTATCCAGTCCTCTTCTGCAACTACTGTTATGGTTGTCGGATTCGTAAACTCCGGCATCATGAAGCTGAACCAGGCAGTCGGCATCATCATGGGCGCCAATATCGGTACCACCATCACTTCCTGGATCTTAAGTCTTACCGGCATTCAGGGCGACAATGTGTTCATTAAAATGCTGAACCCGTCGTCCTTTTCCCCCATTCTTGCAATCATCGGCGTTTTTATGCTGATGCTGGCAAAGAGCGATAAAAAGAAAAATGTCGGTACCCTGTTAACCGGTTTTTCCATTCTGATGTTTGGTATGCACACCATGAGCAGCGCTGTATCACCGCTCGCAGATGTACCGGAATTCACGGGACTTCTCGTAAAATTCTCAATTCCGGTGCTCGGTGTTCTTGCCGGAACCATTCTGACCGCCGTGATCCAGAGTTCCTCTGCTTCTGTCGGTATTCTCCAGGCACTCTGCGCAACCGGTTCCGTCAGCTACGCCGTAGCGATCCCGATCATCATGGGACAGAATATCGGTACATGTATCACCGCATTGCTCTCCTCCATCGGTACAAGCCGCAATGCACGCCGTACCGCAATGGTTCACCTTTATTTTAATATCATCGGTACTGTTCTTTTCCTGGTTCTCTTCTATGGAATCAATGCCTTTGTACATTTTCCATTCCTGGAAACCTCGGCAAATGCAGCCGGCATCGCAATCGTTCACTCCGGCTTCAATATTTTCGCAACACTGATCCTGTTCCCGTTTGCAGACGGACTGGTCAAACTTGCGAAACTGACCATTCCGGACGGACCGGAAGAAAAAGCAGACGAAGCTGTTCAGATGCTCGATACCCGTTTCCTCGACAGCCCGGCTTTTGCTCTGCAGCAGTGTAAAGTTGCAGCCGCAAAAATGGCAGAACTGACCGAAACCGGTCTTGTTACTTCTGTTGACCTGATGGCCTCCTACAACGAGGCGGATGCGGAAAATGTAGATATTCTTGAGAAAAAGGTGGATCATTTTGAAGATGCCCTCGGCACATATCTGGTGAAGCTTTCCAGTGAAAAGCTTTCCCCGAAGGACAGCCAGACACTTTCCATGATCCTGCACTGCATCGGCGATTTCGAACGAATTTCCGATCACACCGTCAACATCATGAAAGCTGCAAGAGAAATGCATGACAAGAACCTGCAGTTCTCCGCTGACGGAGCCGCAGAGCTTGCTGTTTATGGAAAAGCAGTCAAAGATATCGTCAGCCTGACCTTCTCCGTTTTCAATAATGAAGATGTGAAAAAAGCAAATGAAGTGGAACCGCTCGAGCAGGTGATTGACAGCCTGAATTCCAGCCTGAAGAATCACCACATCGAACGGCTCCAGAGTGGAAAATGCACGATCGAGCTTGGTTTTATCCTTTCCGATGTGATGACCGACTTCGAACGGATTTCCGACCACTGCTCCAACATTGCCGTCTGCGTCAGCCAGATCCACAGCGGATCGTTTGATACACACGAATATCTGCATGCGCTGAAGAAAGAAGAAGAGTTTGAGTCAGAGTACAAAGAACTGAAAAAACAGTATCAGCTGCCAACGCTGAAAGCCTAAAAACAGACTGTACTGTAACCATAAGCTGTACAACCGGGAATTTTTATGGTAAGAATCTTCCCTTCCTTAGGCTGTCACTGTTTTGTTTTATTACCATATCACAGATGCATTACTCAATCTACTATTTTTCTCTGAATTTTTCCAAAAAATACCGACTGCCCATCAATGTTGATATATTCTACATTGGCAGTCGGTATTTCTATTTCATTCTATTCTTTTCTTTATACCACCTGATCCTTCGCAATAAATACCGGGAAGGAATCGGTTCCTTTGAGCTGTTTTCCCTCAGATACCGTAACGTATTTATCAGAAACAACGTACTCAATCTCAGCGCCTGCTTCAATCACGGTATCCTGCATCAGGATGCAGTTCTTTACTTTTGCTCCCTTGGCTACCTTGACACCACGGAACAAAATGCTGTTTTCGATTTCGCCTTCGATCACACAGCCGTCTGCTACCATCACGTTTTTCGCTTTTGATCCGTTGATATAACGGGTCGGATTGTCATCGCGGACTTTAGTATAGATCGGGTTTCCCAAGAAGAGGCTATCCAGATTTTCATCTTTTAAAAGCTTCATGTTCTCATCGAAATAACTCTTCATATCGTCGATTCTTGCCTGATAACCGGTAAACTCATATCCCTGAATGTTCAGTTTCTCCGTTTGCGGTGCCAGGACATCACGCTCAAAGAATTTATTTCCAAGGACAAAGCCTTTTTTGATTTCGTCGATCAGAAGCTGACGCTCCATCACGTAGATATTCATCGATACATTCTGTACTCCGTTTTCCTCCGAGTTTACAAAGATCTTGCTGATCTTCTGTCCTGCCATGGAGAAGGTGTAGTGCAGATAATTGGTTTTCTCGTAAGAGCTTCTGACGCCTTCCGGAATCGGCTGCTTGGTATAAGCTGCAGTAACATCTGCGCCGCTTTCGATATGCTGATTCAGCATCTCTTTGAAATCAAAATTGCAGGCAATGTTGGTGTCTGCCATAACAACATATTTTTCTTTCTGCCATTTCAGGAAATCGAGAACATTTGCCAGCGCTTCCACTCTTCCGGAATACACCTGAATTTTCTTCTCGGAATAAGGCGGAACAATGTTTAAGCCGCCTTTTTTTCTGGCAAGATCCCACTCACGTCCGGAGCCGAGATGATCCATCAGCGAATGGTAATTTTTGCGGACGATAATGGATACATTTCCGATTCCGCAGTTTACCATGCTGGATAAAATAAAGTCCACCATGCGGTAACGGCTGGCAAAAGGAATGGAGGCCATCAGACGCTCGTTTACCAGATCCGGTACCTGATCATCATAGCTGTTTGGGAAAATGATGCCCAGTGCATCTGCATTTGCGTTTACCATTCTTCTTCACCATCCTTTACATTTGCATTTACCATTGCATTTGGTCCTACTTTGGCACGCTCACCGATATGGATTCCGGATCCGATGGTGGCAACACCTTTTTCACCGTCATGCGGCATTTCTCCTACCACGGCATTCTGGCCAATCACAACGTTTTCCGCAACGATACAGTGTTTCACGACTGCTCCGGATTCGATCACGGTTCCTCCCATGATAACGGCATCTTCTACTTCTGCGCCCTCTGCAACCTTTACACCGGAGAACAGAATCGAACGTTTGACATGACCTGCAATACGGCAGCCATCGGTGATCATACAGTTTTCCACAACAGCGGTTTCGGTGATCTTATGGCCTGTTTTTCCGCTGTTTCGGCTGTAAATCTTCCAGTCATTGTCAAACAGGTTGATTCCGCTGTGTTCCGGATCGAGGATTTCCATATTTGCCTCCCACAAGGAGGAGATGGTTCCTACATCTTTCCAGTATCCGCTGAAGTGATAAGCGTACATATTGCGTCCGTCTTTTAAAAGATTCGGGATGATGTTGTTTCCGAAATCGTTCGAAGAATTCGGGTCTGCCTCGTCCTCAATCAGATATTTTTTCAGGATATCCCAGTTGAAAATGTAGATACCCATGGATGCCAGATTGGATTTCGGCTGTTTTGGTTTTTCCTGGAACTCGGTGATTTTGTCATTTTCATCTGCCACCATAAGTCCGAAACGGGATGCCTCCTCCCATGGCACTTCCATAACCGCAACGCTGAATTCTGCGCCCTTTTCCTTATGGAAGCGTAGGAAATCACTGTAGTCCTGTTTGCAGATCTGGTCTCCGGAAAGGATGATGACGTACTCCGGATCGTAGCTCTCGATGAATGGAATGTTCTGGTAGATGGCATTCGCAGTTCCTTTATACCAGTCAGAACCTGAGGCTTTCTGATAAGGAGGCAGCACGTGAACACCTCCATGGAGGCGGTCCAGATCCCACGGCTGGCCGTTTCCTATGTACTCATTTAACACCATTGGCTGATACTGTGTCAGAATACCTACGGTATCAATTCCGGAATTTACGCAGTTAGAAAGTGGGAAATCGATGATTCTATATTTTCCACCAAATGGAACTGCCGGTTTTGCAAGCTTCTCGGTCAGCGCATAAAGGCGAGATCCCTGACCTCCGGCAAGAAGCATTGCTATCATTTCTTTTGCCATAATCTATCCCCCTGTTTTAATAGATGCATTCATTATAACACACTATTTTCTCTATGGACAATCTTTTTGTGCATTTTTCACTATTTTTTATTTTTTTACCGATTTTATTCTGTATTTTTCTCCAGTTTTACAGTTCTTTCGTGAGCTTTTTACATTTTGTGCCACCAAGCCGGGCTTGCAGATTGCGGAAATCGCTTATCTCTTGCAGTCACAGCCTTGCTCCTTTGACCGTACAAAAAGCAGCCCCGCAAAGCCTTATGGTAAAGGTCTGCGGGGCTGCTTCTATGTTTTTTTGATTTTTTATGCTTTTGTAACGGTAACTGCCTCTTCGAGATCGAACTGGTCACCGTACGGTTTACAGTCATCATAGGCGAGGGACTGCAGAACAACATTCAGAATACGGTACGCACAGGTCTGAAGCTGTCCAAGCGGCAGGGTTCCGTCTGCGACAGATGCTACAATTTCCTGGCGGTTTCCTTTCTGGCCAGGCATCTGCAGATCGTTTCCTGCAAGAACACATTCTCTTGAAGTGGAATGTCCGTATTTCAGGTTATATTTGTAAGCGAACAATCCGCTCATGTCCTCTGAGGTTCCCCAGTCGGTCATGACATAGCCTGCGAAGCCCCACTCATCTCTTGCTGCTGCTGTCAGAAGGTCGTGGCTGTTGGCAGTATGTACACCGTTTACCAGGTTATACGAGGACATGATTGTCATCGGCTGTGCTGTCTTGACTGCGATTTCAAAGCCCTTCAGATAGATTTCACGCATTGCACGCTCGCTGATATGCTCATTGACGTACATACGGTTGTCTTCCTGGTTGTTGGCTGCAAAGTGCTTGATACTGGTTCCGATTCCGGCATGGGACTGGATTCCTCTGGTATCGGCTGCTACACACGGACCT
>OGQE01000801.1_pt1 | contig 33819 bp, 43 predicted proteins | sample 1553131 | NCBI WGS metagenome assembly OGQE01 (sample SAMEA2579929, study PRJEB22360) | human gut metagenome | biome: human gut; feature: human-associated habitat; material: faeces | place: Denmark | collected 2008/2010
GGTTGCAGCCATCCCATAATATGTCACCCGCGTATGTAGGAATCAAAAGAAGCCATGAGATTCCGCGAGGAGTTTTTTGGCGGAAGCTCGGTAATTCAATTGCCGAGTAGTTCACGATTTCAGTCAAAATATGAAAGAAAACAAAAAACATTTTTATAAGTAATTTTAATTGCAAATTTGTGAAAAAACGGATATAATAATATTGTTGTACTCCCCCCTCATGGATTTAAGTACAACAAGGACGGTGTCGAGAGATCGAGCCGTCTTTTCTTTTTGAATAAAAAAAAGAGACAGCGTAAAGCCATCTCCTTTTCGAATAGTTGAGTCCCATACATTTCTACATCATTCTCAAACAGTCTTCTTCCGGGATTTCCGTCCTTTTTGCTCGATCAATTAAAGTTGACAAAGAGAATCCGGTCATTGTAATCAATGTTTCAGAAATCACGTCCCTGTCATGCGGTTCTTTGAACTTGCTGAACAAATATCCCAAGCCTTTGACCAATTCTTTGCGACCATTTTCCATTCGGTCCGATTCGAAATCATCAATGATGCATATGCCCAGGCGATTTGAAAAATCTCGCCATGCGTCATAGATATGTTCATCTTCCAAGAAAGGCTTACCGTCTTTCCCAACAAATACCATAGCATACTGGTTTTGCTGTTTTGATGCCCGCAGTCCATCCTCTTTCGTCCATCCTTTAAAAATTGTGGAAAGATAGTTAATTACATTTTGCAACGTATATTCGACAACCTCATATTCCAATCCATTCTCTGTTAACATAATTATTTCCTCCTATTATTTATAATTTCACAAATAATATGAAAGAAATATATATTTTCATTTTTCACCAGCATGTGTATGCTAATTATATTGTACTACTCCCATTTTGTACAATACATTGGCGGTTCCACACTCCCATGGAACCGCCAAGTTCATCAAAAAAAGCCACTACACAAAGTGTAGCAGCCTTTTCCTCTTATTCGGCATATACAAAAATCTTTCGGCCCTGAAAATCGACGAGATCCACATATCTAGCTCCAGACTCAAGCAATTCGTTAATTCTTTGGTTTGCTTTTACTACATCTACATCCAAAATTTCTGAATGCTGTTTCTTTTCCATCAGATCGAGTTTTCCCTGAAAATAAGTATTCGCCATACGAAACGTATCCAATCCGAGCTGCGTATCCATGATATCCATTACTTTTCCTCCTGTTCTCTGTGAAGTTTTTCTAACGTTTCTTCCCATTTATTTTGGAAACGTCCTTGTTCCAGACAAGAAAATAAGGTCAATGTTTCTACCATCCCATCGATATAGCCATCGAAATAGCGTGCTTTTTTCTCGTCCGTTTCTTCCATGAGCTTCTGTTTTAACACTTCTACTCTTTCGGAAACGATTTCTGACCATACATCCGCAAATTCTTCGTTGATTTTTCTCTTTTGTTTTGCCATTCTTGTTTCCTCCTGTAATTATGATTTACAAAAGGAATATGAACGCAAAACAATATTTCGATTTTAGTCTTTCGTACTTCCGACGATTTCCATCCGGTCAGAGTTTACCCAGTATCCAAGATCATTTCTCCAATATAGGTTGTCCTGCCAATCCACATAAAAACCGATATGAGCTGTGGCTGTACTGTCCTGATATGTTCCAAAACGGATGATACCTAAAATCTTGTTCCCGTCTGCATCTTTCACTTCCACTTTGTCAAATTCATGAAGTCTCCGTCCATCGGATAACATTTCTCCGGTATAGCGACAAATTGTTTTCTTTTCAACCGGAACAATCTCCAACTCATTTATCGACTCCGGTACGAAATACCACTTATCTTCAAATCCATATGTAAGTGGATAGCCAGTGATCCATTTTCCATTATCTTTTCTTTTACCTTTCGCAATCATCATACTCATCCTCTCTTCCACGGTAAAACTCAAAGCTGTCTAATACCTTTTTGTGCGGGATTTCTTCTGTTCCTATATCCTCAATATAACAAGGCTTTTTATGATTTGTCTTATATTCTGACATGTGTATTTCCTCCTTCAATCTAGCGATAAATATATTATGGCAGAACCAGTCATTTTTCGATTTTTACAGAAGAAAAGAGACAACCATAAGTTGCCTCTCTTTCCTCGTATATTCTTAGAATTTTCCGCCGCCTCCACCATGTCGTCCTCCGGATGAGGAATGATGGGTACTGCTACCGTCGTGACCGTTGGAAGAAGATTTTTCAATTTTTCTTTTTGTGATGGTATGGTGTGAACTACTCCAAGCGAACTGTGTCGATTGGAGCTTCTACGAGGCAAAATACGCCTCGATGGGTAGTCACGCACCCACTATCCCCTGTAACGGGGATTACTTATGCCGCCGATTTCACCGGCGTCCACACTTTTCTCGTACATCCGAATGCTTTTCGTCAGCTCTGCCATCCGTTCGGATTGATAACCATGTCTTACCCTGGATATTTTGCTGCAGTTGCGCTGTCTTAAATAAAATCATCCGTATCGTCCAAGTCATCATCGAAATCATCATCAAAATTACCTTCTGATTGTTCTACAGGGACCTTCTCTTTGGGTTCAGTCAGCTTTTGGCTCTGCGTATCCTCCATATGTGGTTCTACAATCAATTTTACGCCAGAAATCTCAAGCACTTTTACCAGTGATCCTGCCGGAATTATGGAATTATCTTTTGTTCGCAACGTCCAGCTTACATCATTTACATTTCCGGATCCGGTTTGATTGATGTTGTCGACTGTCTCTGTCACTTTGATGATTTGTCCAATCAGCTTGTCCTTGTTTGTTTTTGTCACCTTATTATTAAGGTGCTTTAACGCCCACGGTCTTGTGTAATACAACAGTAATGCAGTAACGATAAAAAATACGATAAATTGCGCTACGATTGGAACTCCAACCATGCTTAACAGCATTGCAACGAATGCTCCGACAACACCCCAAATGGTAGTTAATCCCACGGTCGGAATTTCAATCAGCAAAAGAATAATCATAAGAACAAGCCATCCGATAGTTGTTGATGTGGATAAAATCGTATACATAAGCACTCCTTCTTTCACAAATTATTTGCTTTTCGAAATCGCCCGTGGACTAGCCGGTGTTCCAGCGGAATACATACTCGAAGAATCATCCAGTGTAGACAGCCATACTTTTCCAGTTCCGCGGTACACATTTACAAGTCCTTCGCCAGAAACTGCAGATCCCATAAGTGTTTTTCCGCTTCGTTCTACAGTTAATTTCAGAGAACCTGACCAGCAGATAGCGAGGGATCCGTCGATTTTGAGAACATCGTTATCCAATTCTACCTCTACAATCTGATCTCTTGTTACATTACTTTCCAAAGCGCATACGCCGGATCCATTCAATTTTAAATTGAAAAGTCCTTCATTTCCAAGTACTGCAGAAGAAAGATTACTTCGTGCTTCAATGTCGTGTTTAACAGAGGATTCACAAGCCAGGAACATGCCGTCTTCCATGACAAGACCACCCTCCCAGTCACTTACATCTTCGAGTAGCAGATATTTATATGTAGGTTCCAGCATCAGATAGCCTTCTCCCTTATATTCCGGCTTCACTGCACTCTCACCGGTTGCAGCTCCTTTGAACATTTTTCCAATAAGATCTCCGGCATTTTTAATCCCAGTTGTTGCCTCCACTTTGCCCGCCATCCACTGCATTGCACCTGCCTGAACGGTAACACCTGTTTTTCCATTCAGTTTTGCAAGCACCTGTTTGCGGCGAACACCCATTTTACTCATGAAATATTCATTCATGGCTGTCATTGGGCTTACCGTTAAGTCTTTTTCGTGTTCGATGACAGAAAACATACCTTTTTGTTCTGTGATGATATGATTTTCTTCATCAATTAAACCGTTGAATCGAATCATTTTTTACCTCCTATAGTTCCGGCCCGTATTCACGGACTACTTCGTTTTCTTTTCCAAGTTTAACGCCATTGATAAATAATGTAATATGTGGGAAGAAAATGCCAAGTACGATCAACCACATTGGCTGATTAAACCTTTTTACTACCATTGATTCCACAAATGCATTTACTACATAACTGTAAATCATAACAACAACAGATGCCCATTCCTTGCCAATCAGTGCCGCTGCGATTCCTGCCAATACATTGACGATGTAGAGATATGGAATTCCTAAATGGTAATACAGATTAAAGGTATTAAAGAACGGGATAAAAGCTTTCCATGCTTTATCTGAGAATCCACGGGTAAAAAGCATCATGCATGCAGAACTGTTGATAAGATATACAATCACCATATAAATCGCCATAAAGATAAATGCGACTAAAACAATTCCCATAAATGCCATGTTCATATCCTCCTTTCGCTTATTTCTTACAATATGGAAGAATTATACAAAAGGAATCCATATTTACAAACAGGAAGTGGGAAAGCCCACGGCTTTAGCCGTGGGAGGATGTCAACTTGGATGCCTTGCTGCAGGCCTGATGAATCATTTTTTCTTTTCGATTTCATGAATACGAGAAGATGAAACAATTTCCCCATCACTATCAACCACAGTCTTTTCTGGCTTCATCAGACTGTTACGAAGTTTTCGGATGTCATTTGCAAGTTCAAATCGGTCATACGCCGGATCCACTGCATGTTTGTACATCTCTTCCAGCTGGTAATCCAAAAATTGTGCCAAAGACCACATATATTTTCCTCCCGTTTTCCTACTTTATTTGGATGATATTATTATACTGAAAATCCTTAACTTGATATTTCCACAGAAGAAAAAGAGACTCCACTATGGAATCTCTCTCGTAATTAACATAAACCGATTGCCTTAAGCTGATCTAATCTTTCTTCCGGTATATGAGATCTCTTTTTCGGATCACGCAGTCTTCGCTTTTGCTCAGATATCCAAGAACCTAATTTCAGACCATTTACAACTGCTTTCTGTGACAAGTCCAGATTTCCATGTTCGGTATAATATTTCTGCGCACCTGCATACATAGTCTCAAATGGGACTCTCAGATTCCATTCCATACCTATCTCTTCCAACTGTCGAATTTGTTCTTGGTTAAGAGGAATGCAATCTGTTGCTTTCCCGGTATATTTTCTCCGTTGCAGACTAATCCAATTACCAAGCTTTATGCCATCTTTGGTTGCATAGTTACACGGGACTCTTAAATTGCCGTATTCTGTATAATACTCTTCTGCATATACAAGCATTTGTTCAAAAGTTGGTGGCAAAGTATCCCAGATGATTCCAAGAGTTTCCAGTTCCTCAATCTGCTGCGTTGATAATGAGCCTTTCCGATATTGGCTACGTACTTTGCTGATCCAATTTCCAATACCGTATCCTTTAAATTTTGCTATGGCAGGCATATTGATTGTTCCATATTCTGTCTTATATTCTACAAGAAGCTGAATGATGTCGTCCCACGTTTTGGTGACTGTTTGTTCGAAGTTCATATGAAGACGATCAAGTTTTTGTATCTGTTTCGTAGAAAGTTCACCTTTTGCTTTTGAAGCACGCTGCTTTGCAATCCAGGAACCAAGGGAAAAATCTTGATACTTTTCTTCTTTCTTTAGATTAAGATGGCCATATCTCTGATAGTACGCTTCAGCGATTTCATATGCTTTATCCCAGCCGCTTTTTAGTTGCCATTCAAAACCGATTTTGTTTAGTTTATCAATCTGTTCTGAAGAAAGTGAAGGATAGCCATCCTTTCCGGATTTTCTGTATCTTTGATTATTGGTCCATGTATACAGTGATTTGTATTTGCTGCTGTTCGAAGACGGGATATTCAAATTGCCATGTTCCTGTTTGTATTCGCACAGCTTTTCATACCAGTATTCCCATCTGCCATTAACATCTCTCGGATCCCAATCCATACCGATTTCATTTAAAAGTCGGACTTCCTCTTCCGTCATAGGCGGTTTTATTTTTCCTGTATATCGGCGCCTTTGCGTCGCAAGCCATCTGGCAGGAAATAGTCCATCTTCTTCATAGCTTTGCGACATAATCAGAGAGCCATGTTTTTCAGCGTATTTTTTACATACTCGATAGTAATCGTCCCACGATGCAGAAGCTGTGAGCAACGAAAACTGTTCTAAGAGATCTGATATTTCAACATCGCGTGAATAAACTTCAAAGTAACAATCCATATCCTGTCCTTTTTCTTTGAATGATTGAATCACCCCATTCCAGAAATCCTGAACAGGCGTAAGTCCCTCTGCATTATTTACGATGTCGAAAATGTATGGATGCTCTGCATTGCCAGTACACAACGCCCTTCCAATCTGCTGTAAGTATACATTTAAGCTCTCTGTCGGTCGGAAACAGATTACGCCATCGATTCCAGGAGCATGTACACCTTCATTCAGCATATTGATGCAAAACAGTAATCTTAAGGTGTCACTTTCATCGTTAAGAAATTGACTGAATGCAGACTCATCATGATCCAGTGAATGCAACTGATATAGATGTGGCTTTGTATCTAACCAGGAAAACCATTCTCCGCTTTTCTCCATCATTTGCTGCATATGCTCGTAATTCCGGCAGAATACAAGGTACTTCCCATGTGTTTTTTCCATTTTTTCACGGAAAATCTGGTCAATTCCTTTGGATAATTCCAGATTCCTTTTCGCCTGTTCCAGAATACATTTTGCTTTTGTATACTCCTTCTTTTCCTTATTATCCAAAAGTTTTTGTTCTGCTTTTCGGATATCTTCCTCATAAGAAAATACACCCGTGATGTAATGCGGAACCGGAAGGAGTCCTTGTAAGATCGCATCTTGAAGCGTAATCTCTGAAGCAATATTTCCGTCAAACAATTCTTCAGCCATATTCCGGTTATCATCAAGATAGCGGATCGGTGTAGCCGTTAATCCGAGAATCTTTGCATCTGGAAGCTGTTTCAAAAGAGCCTTTAAAAATCTCTCCCATTCTGCTGCTCCGGCCCGGTGCATTTCATTCAGGATGATGTACGTGTAATCTTTATAAGGCATCCGCTGTAATCCGGAATACAAACAAGTATCTACGTTTTCACAATCACCAAGATATTCGTTCATTTTTGACTCGAACTGCTGCAGATCTTTGGCGTAGGATGTAACATACAGGATATTATCGTCTAAGTGATCTGCTATCAGTGCAAGACTGATAAAAGATTTTCCGGTTCCTGTCGGATGAATTACACAACATCTGTTATTCACCTGAAAAGACTTTTTCACTTTTTCGTAAGCAATTTTGTTGTGTTCATGTAAATTTAGCTTTTCGATTTTGTTATTCATAATTTTTCCTCCTATTATATTTATGATTTCGCATATAATATGGGAAAAATTGAAAATTAAGTTCATAAAAAAAGAGACTCCGCAACGGGAATCTCTTTTCTTAGTTCTTATGCGTTTCGGTTTAGCATTTCATCACACTGTTTGATTTCTTCTTCGGTTGCTCCTAATAAAGGAAGCTGTTCTAACGAAGTTCCATTTTTTAGTGCGGTAAGAAAGACTTCTATTCTTCCTTCTTTTTTACTTTTCTCTTGTAATTTTTCCATTAATTCGCACATTTGTTGTACCCCTTTCTTGTCATGTTTCAAGCGGTTAACCTGGCGTGTTATTTCCGGAAATTCTGGATCATCTACTTCTTTCAGTTGCATAAGTCTCACTAATTTTGCAAGTTTTGTTCCGTCATACGCAGTAGCATTAATGAAAATATACTCTACATTATTATCTAATTTCTTTCCACTTTCTTTGAGAACCAGATTTGCGTGATAAACCAATTTCCCAAGTCCAAAAAAATCAAATTTCATAATGTAAACGGAGATGACATGAGGCAAATCCTCAAACTTTATGCCTTTCTGTGATTCACGGACAATGATATGAGCTGCATTAAATCCTGCTCTGTTCACATGATTATCATTGTCGCTATTTTGAATCTCCACATTTACAATTCGTCCATCTCCGAGCCTACAGACTGCATCCAATCTGACAGATCTGCCATATAAATTCGGAATCGCATCCTGTGTCGTAACTTCAACAATGGTCAAATTTGGCTCGTTCAGAATAACACGTAGCATTTCCTGAACCGCCAACTTATCTTGCGCGAACACCTCAAAGAATACATCATCCATGAGTGTAAATTTGCGGATGACATCCAGTTTTTCCTGTACACTTTTCTCAGAATTCATTTCTTTCATTCCTCCTTTCCTTGTTTTATAATAAAACAGGGAAAGGCCAAAAGCGCATCCCTGTTTTATCAGGGATTTACCCTCTTCTTTGAGTTTATTATATCATGACTTATGAGAAAAGAAAACGCATATTCGATTTCCTCCCATTCTTGTATAATAAGCTCAATAATAGTATGGCAGGGTTTCAGAATTGAAATTAGAGCCATGATAAACAGTGCAAAAAAAAGAGACTCCGCAATGGGAATCTCTTTTCTTAGTTCTTATGAAAACATAGTTTTGTATTCTGTTTCTGTGATTACAGGAACGCCAAGTTCTTTTGCCTTTAAACTCTTCGAGGACCCACTATCCTCATTGCTGATCAGATAGGATGTCTTCTTTGATACGCTTCCAGAAACCTTTCCTCCGCGGCTTTCAATTTCTTTTTTGAGTTCGTTCCGATTTGCATACAGCTCCAGACTTCCGGTAATTACAAACGTTTTGCCTGCCAAATCCTGTTTAGGGGAATCTGTGCTTGTTACCACATCATCCATGATATTCAGTTCTTTCTTCAGGTCAAAATACTCATCCACATGATTATAAATCCAATCGGAAAGTGTAGCTGCTGTGGTCCATCCAATACCATCCAAGGCTGTCAGGATGGAAATAGCGTCACTTTCTACTGCAATGGTATACAAAAGATCTGTTTTTTCTTTGCCCTCTTTTTTACTGAAATATTTTTCCAGGATCTTTGCCACATCATGACCAATCCCAGGGATTCCGAGTGCATAAAAGAACTGTTTGAATGTTGTATCCCGGCTTACTTCAATTGCCTGAATCATTTTATCATAAGACTTTTGACCGAATCCATCCATTTCGATGATTTCATCTTTATATTCATCCAAATGATACAGATCTTTGAGGTGTGTAAGAAATCCTCTTTCGACGAATTTTTCGATGGCGGATTTTGATACCCCGACTACGTTCAGAGCATCCCGTTCCACCATGCGTACATATTTGCCGACATGTTTTGCAGCACAGTCAGGATTTGTGCAATAAAGTGCTTCCGTATCTTTCCCGGATCTTCGTTCGGTTGGGCTCCCACATACAGGACAATGTGTAGGAATCGGAATCAGATCACCGTTTCGAGTAGTGTTTTCCTCAATCTGCGGAATGATCATGTTTGCCTTATAAACAGTGATCGTATCGCCGTATCCCAGCTGCAGATCCTGTAAATATCTGAGATTGTGAATGCTTGCGCGTTTCACTTCTGTTCCTTCCAGGTCAACTGGTTCAAATACAGCTACCGGATTGATCAGGCCAGTTCTTGATGCAGACCATTCAATGTCTTTCAGTGTTGTTTCTTTGGTGTCATCCTTCCATTTAAATGCAATTGAATGTTTTGGAAATTTTCCAGTAGTTCCAAGGGAAATACCGTATTCCCGGTCACGATACGCAAGAACTAATCCATCAGTCGGATCCTTTTCATCCGGAATCAGTGATTCAAAGTATTTAATTTCTGTTGGGATATCTTCTGGATTTTCGATAACAACAAAATTTACAACACCGAATCCCATGTCAGCCAACCATTTCAGCTGTGCATCGTATAAGGATTCTTCACATTCGCTGCCGATGCTGAAAGCTTTGAAATGCAGATGTCTCTTTGATGCCACATAAGAATCATATGCTCGTAAAGAAGATGCTGCCAGGTTACGTGGATTAGCATATTCACCAGATTCATTGATTGTTTCGAAATCTTTGTAGCTGATCAGAACTTCACCTCGCACAACCAGTTCTTCTTTGAATGGAATTTTCTGTGGCAGTCCGGAAATATACGGAGCGTTATGTGTAACATCCTCTCCAATATATCCATTTCCTCTTGTAACCGCCGATTCTAATTCTCCATCTAAGTATGTAGCCACCAGCGTAAGTCCATCTTCTTTCCAGCTAAGGACGGTTTCTTTTTCATCTGCCCATTTGACCAATACCTGCGGATCTTTCGTCTTATCCAGAGATAATGCAGGGTACTTATGTGTAATTTTTTCGAGTCCAGATACAACGGCATATCCTACTCTTAATGTAGGACTATCTGGCAGTACAACACCTGTTCCTTTCTCCATAGCAACTAATTCATCATAAAGCTGATCATATTCATGATCGCTCATCTTCGTTATTTCTGACTCAGAATAATAATTTTTCGCTGCCTCGTTGAGTTTGTTGACTAATTTTTCCATGTCTTTCATATTTGTTTTCCTCCTATTAAATATAAGTTTCAAAAACAATATGGTTGAAAATAAAATTAACATTGAAAAAGAGACTCCTCAAAGAAGTCTCTCTTTTATTCCGCACGCTGCGGAGTCACTCAACGTGGCGATTACGATTAAATCTTTAATTGAACTTATGATGCACATACATCATTCTCAATCCTCCTATAATATAAGTTTCAAAAACAATATGGATGAAATATAAAATCAAAAAAAAGATTCCAGTGAAACCAGATTCACAAACAGAACAAATAAGAAGAAAATAAATGCAGTAAATGTTAGTCCTTTGCCAATTGAGACAATTCTAAACCCCTTACTTATCGATTCTGCATTTTTATGTTCACAAGCTGATATGACCTTTTTTTGCCCAATATTCTGAAGGATAATTCCTGCAATAAGTTCACAAATTGCAGCGAAAAGTATAATATGCATTATTTTCACCTCCTGTAAATAGTATGACTGAATTATAGCAAATCAGGCATTCCGTGTATTTTTACAGAAGAAAAGAGACTCCACCAGGGAATCTCTTTTCTGTCTTACAGATAGGAAACATCAAAGATCTTCCGGTCATATCCGGACCAGTATTTTTTCAGATATTCTTCCACATGCCGTTCTGCTTCTTCTTTGAAAATACCGAGTGGAGAATTTTCCTGATAAACTAACAGCTTGCCACCGGTATAGTCTTTCCACGATGAGCTATCATCTATAGTTTCATCATCCAATTTTCCAGACAGAACCTGTGTATCACGGAAAAACGGATTATAGATACAAATCAGAATGTAATGGATTTCTTTTTGTTCTGTGCCGTGAATAAAAACACTTTTCAAGTCTTTCTGATACAATTCCTGACTATATTTCTGCATCTTCCAGATTAGTAATGCTGTCTCGTATGCATTTAAGCCCCACATGACCTTTTTCTCCATATTCTTATCCCGGATAATGTAATACGCTTCAATTCGGTTATCTTTCGGATACCAGTCCGTATAAACGTCAACTACTGCATTATCGCTGTATTTGTCGAAATCAATACAGAAGTACTCATCCGCTGGTATCAAGATTTCATAGGATGCACGTACATGATCCTTTTCTACCAGAAGATTATCGATACAATTTACCAGATCTTCCTCAAGAAGCTGTTTCCTTACATTCAAAGGACTCTTTTCAGATAGTAATCCTTCGATAAAAATAGATAATAACGCTTTTTGATACATTTCCTGACAATGTTTTTCCATTTTCCAAAGTAAAAGGGCTTCCTCATACGCATTTAAGGTCCATTCAACTTTCTTTTCTACAGCATCATTCCGAAGAATATAATATGCTTCCAAATGGTTGTCTTTCGGATACCAGTTCGTATAGAAATCAACCGTCGTGTCCCCACATTCATCAAGATCAATACCAAAGTATTCATCTGCTGGGATCCAGATCTCATATACTGCATTTACGTGATTCTCCTCCACCATGAGTTCATCAATGCAATTCACTGTATCCTCTGTAAGTATTTCTTTTCTTGTTTCCATATTCTTTTTCCTCCTATTTTATAAATTCCATTTTAAATATGAAATAAAGAAGGAAAAACATTTATCCTCAAAAAAAGAGACTCCAGCTTTCCCGGAATCCCTTTTCCAATTAATCAACGTATTTAATCTTGATTGCATCGATAAGACAATCTGTATCGAAATATTTCGCAAGAAAATGTTCTGCATAAGAATCCCTGCATCCGCCGAGATAGACACATGCGTTACTGTAAGACAACAGGGATATTACATCATCTGCGTCCTTCAGTAGCACATTACTTAACGTGACAAACAAACTTACGCGATACTTTTTAAGGATACTCGCTGTTACTACAAACATGTCCGTATTTTTCACATATTCATAATCGTCAACGAAAATACAGACCGGATTTGAATCCTGTAATTTTTCAGCATTCACATTGGTTAATGTCTTAAATAAATGTGTCATGAAGCTTTTTACATAAAATTCATGAGCAGGCGTGTAATATTCTCCAGCCGGAAATGTTACAAAGATCGCCTCTTTTTTATCGCGGAGATCCACGATCCCTGATTCGTCTTCATAATCCCCGTCAAGTGGTAACAGCATATTCAAACGTTCTTTACATTTTACCAGTGTTTCGTTGATCATTAATCCGGCGGCCTGCAGAAATGCTTTGTAATACCTCTTTGCTGAAGAAGTCTCATCCAGTACCGAAAATAGCTGTGTCGTTTTTGTAAGTGCGTCATCATCTACCAAATAATCACCTTCGTTTTCCACTGCCGGAATCATGTCATACAACATATGGATATCTGCATCTTCCTTATATTGCATCAGGTAATGGACACAGGCAGAAAGAAACATTTCTTCTGCTTTTCTTAAAAAATCAGTTTCTCCATCCAGCTGAATATCCATAAGATATCTGACAAATGTAATCACATCCATATCGTCTTCCAGGAACGACATCGGGTTATATACACTTGCATGTTCTTTCATGAGATTGATTCTACCAACTGCAAAACCACTATTTTTCAGAGTTTCTTTCAGGTTGCGATATTTTTCGCCATTCTTGTCAAATACCACGCAGGACTTATTTGCACTCAGAATGTTGTCACAAACAAGATCTGTCTTACCTGTATGTCTTCCGCCAATCATTGTTACATTCACCGGGCCGCGTTCCCTGTAAACAGCGCAATGTTTTCCATTATCAAATACATAGCCATCTTCTGCTGTCTCTTCCGTTAGCTCATTGTTTTTTTCGAACAAATAAGCAGCAACTGCCGCGCCTCCTGCCAGTAATGCAGGAATAAAAATTTTCTTTTTACTCATTTTTTGATTTTCCTTTCTTAACTCAACTAGCGAGAAGTCCCCCACCTCCATAGGTGGTGGGATGAATCGCTTTTTACGCCATCAGCCAGTTACCATTTGGATGCAACCGGCTCAACTTCGATAATGTCCACTGTTTGTATGTTTTCCCAGGAGGCGATACATAATGTCCATCCTGATCAACCAGATATGCACTAGAGCCTGTGAAACCGCAAATAAATAGTTTCTGTCCATTTACAAGCACACTATCCCACAGCTTAAATCCATTTACATGGGTTGTGTTCTTCTTATTACGAATCGCTTTTGTATTTGGTTCCTTCCGTCCTTTCCTTGGTGTTGCTTCATGCAGAGAACGTTTGGATTTTCGCACCTGCTTATAACGTAACGTCTGGCAAGTGGCATTGATGACAGAAACATCTTTCCCAAACAGGGAGATTGCAACAGGATCATTTGCATGGCTCTTTGGAAGCAGTAAACGTTTCCGGTCAACCGCTGTTATATTCCCATATGTAAATGCTGCCTGTGGAAATCTGTCAAATAATCGTCTCCGAAGGATGTTCATAAATGTCGCATCCCTTAATCCGCGGGTAACTTTTTTATTCTTTTCCATCCAGGAATACAGGATCCCACCAGGCTGGTGTGCCTTTGTCGTATGGCAGTGATCGCATACGCTGATCATATATTTTGGATTGTCCGTAGCTCCGCGACTGCGGAACTGGATATGGTGGGCAATCAGTTTCACGGATGTCCCATCTTTCTTTCGGATAGATCCTGCCTTTGCTTTGCAGCAGGCACATTTATATCCATCCCTTGCGAAAATGTACGCTCTCAGGTTCTCTGTATCATACATCGGACCACGCTGGTACATTTCACCATGGATCGTCGGATCATTCATGCGCGCCATATCAAAACGTCCTACCTCGATCACTAAATTCTTCGTGATTGAATCCGGCAGGCATTTCAAATACCGGTCAATGATACGGAAATGGTGGTCGCACTTTGACTGTAGTGACGGTGGCAGCCAGCTTTCCGGTCTTGGTGACTGTGTGGTTGTTTTTACTTTTCTCCAGTGTTGGCCTTTCCGGTTCGCCTTCTCGAAATACATACGTTTTGTATGATGTTTCCACTTTGGCTTCCGGTACCGCACCTTTCGATATCTGCGTCCACGCCGCATTGTTGCCCTCGTTTCCATCAGGGAACGCTTCTCCATAAAAGAACGTAATTCATGTTCATCTTTGAGGATCACTTTATTTCCACAGGTGACTCCGATTCCGATATGTTGTGAACCAGTATCGATACCGATGCTTCCTTCCTGTGTCGCACATCCGGTTTTATACCGCAAATGAATCGTGAACGGATGTCTGCATACAACAGAAGCTTTGTTTTCTTTCAGCAAGATCCGGGCTTTTCTTGTGGTGGTTGGCATCAACGCCCTTCCATTTTGCCCGATTACAAGTACGCTCATAAGCGCCTCCTTTATGTTATTGCATTACACAGGGAACGAAACCGTCCCTGCCGCGTGCCCGCGTAAGGTCCCTTCGCCAATGTCATGAGGCTTGAGTTTTCGGGTCCGTGTGGGTTCCCACACCACGATCGGTTGCCCGGATACCGCTTCCTGCTAGGGTTCACAGGATGGTATCATGACACTCATAACGTAGTTTATCTGACAGTATCTGTATCCGGCGGACCAGCACAGACTTACCAAAATCACTGAGGCTAGTCAAATGGCTTTTTCAAGCCCCCGCTTCAAGATTTCATCAGAGATCTAAGCGGTGGGTAACTTGACTTTCATTTCACGCTGGTAATGATAATATGGAATTTTATCTCTGATGAAATAATCTGTATAAAAAAACGGAGACTCCACAAGGGAATCTCCATTTTTACACACATTTTTACAGAAGCATATGTTCCAAATCACACACATATAGTTTAATTGCAATTGGCTTTTGGTTCTTGTACACAATTTCTTGATTTGTATAGTTCAAACCAGTTTCTTCCTTCGCTTTTTCTACAGCTTTTTTATCTAAGCCGGCCCTGATGTCTTTTTCGTTGAAACGGCCAACATAATACCCTTTATTGGGAATCATTTCCATGTTAGTTATCCTCCTTGACAGATATTTTGATTTCAGACAATTTCTTAATCGTATTCATGAAGTTCAGATAGCAGAAATCCTTATGTCTGCCTAGAATGGTCATCAACTGATTTACAGAAAGATAATTCACATGATGCATTTCAAGGAAAAGTTTGTATAATTCTGCCCGACTACCTGCATCAGTAGAGATTACTATTTGATAAAGAAATCTAACTCCAGCCTCGGATACAGACAGTACTTCATGAGATCCAAGATATTGCTTCAGCATCTCATAAATCATCTCAATGTTTTCTTCATGCGAACGATTGAAGGTGTGTTCCGAAATGTAATTGGATACATCCTCGTAATCGAACACAAGATCCTTGCAGTTTTCTGGTACGTTATATGTTCCCGGTTTCAATAAATCCACTGCTTCAACAATATCGGTAATATGCCATTCCTGTTTTGCAAAACAATAAGACGGATCATCTTTTTCGAGTAACCAATCCTTTTGTTTTAAATAATCACGAAAGATATTTTCAGCATTCTGATCATACTTATCCATTTCTTCGTTAGAATCATTTACTTTTTCGGCAAGCTTCTTGGAAAGAAATATAAGTTCTCCTCTAACACTTCTTAGACTGGCTGCAGAAGGTGCGATAAGTCCTTTCGCCTTATACTTCTCCCACAAAGAGACAAATATTGAATAATCGTCCAAGAAATCCATAAACTCTTCTTCTGTTGTAAAGGATACGAATGGCTTTGATTTCTCTTGTTTCTCAAGCATGGAAGACATTTTTTCTGTAAAAAATTCCTGCAGTTCAAACCAGTAATTATTATTGCTCACTTTGTCTGGATACATATTCAGGAACAATTCTGCCCATTTATTTTTCCTGATATCACTCAAAAATTCATCAAGGCTGCCGTGGTATTTTTCCGGGATACATTCCGGATCCTGCATCATAAATTTTGTCATCAGGGATACCTCAATGTTTTTGATTGTTTGTAATTTGTTTGTTTCCATATTATTTTTCCTCCTATTATATAAATTTCAGATATAATATGGGAGAAAAAGGAAACAAAATTAAAAGAGACTCCGCAAGGGAATCTCTTTCAAACGAACGTTTACACGACACTGATTTTGGCATAATCATTGATCCTGCGCCAGATTTCAAGCCTTGGTCCGACCAGATTCTCTTCAATGAAGGAATCCTCATCGAATCGGGCTGACCTGACGAGTATTTCAACAATCTGCTCCACCGTGAGTGACTTCCAACCATGTGCCTTTAGGAAACACTGATACATGGAATTATTTGTAATACTTCCGTTCATAGTTTCGGTTACAATTCCAGTAAACAAGTTAATTTCCTGTTTTGTAAGGTGAAATGGATCATGCTGCTCTACATAGTTTTCTACCGCATTACGAATTCTTTCGTTTTCATCTGTATGGTCAGTGAACACCTGCTGTTTCACATATTTTGCCAGATCCCTGTAATCGATGTTACAATTTTTAGGGACAATACCATCTTCCTGCAGGCCTTCTACTGCATTTTCCAGGTCAGCAATATACCATTTTCCATGGTAAAAAACAGTATCAGAATTCAGCGCTTCCTTCATCCAGCCATTGCGGTTCATATAATCCTTAAACATTTGATCCGCTTTTTCATGATATTCGTCATAAGCATCATTTTCTTTAATGTCTTTTGACAATGAACTGCAAAGTTCTGCAAGGTCGTTCTTTACCATGTCAAAATTAACCGAATCTGGAATAAGGCCCTGATCATTGTAATGCATCCATAAAATGATAAAGTCAGAGTAATAATCCAAAAAATTCTGAAAATCATCCTGTGCAAATGTCAGAAATTCTGCTGGTTCTTCACTTAGTTTATCTGCCAAAAATAATTCGATTGCGGAACTATTCCATGCTAGGGTAGACTTGTTACCACTATATTTGGAATCAACAAAATCATCTGCCCAGTGATTCTGAAACATTTTTTCTAAAAAAATATCCAAATTGAAGTCCGTACTTTTCGCTATTACATTATGATATTTTTGCAATGAGCACATGCGACTATATGTATTAACCATATAGGCAGTTGCCAGTTTCTTATAATCTGTTGTTTCGTTCATATTCTTTTCCTCCTATTATATACGATTTACAAATTCAATATGAAAGGAAAAGAAAAATAAAATTGAAAAGGGAATTGAACCCGTCCAAAAAGCGCAAAATCCGGACTACAAAAGTCCGGATCCGCGCGAAATATATAATTGGGAGTTAACAATATGCCCAGCGTCATCTTGTTTTCACAGGGGAGCAAATTAGTTGTATACTGAATCGAAGAGATGTTAATCGTTAACGGGTTGCCTGCTCCTCTGTGATATATGCAGTATAGCATTTTCCTTAAACAGTGATTTTTCTAGGGCGAAAAAATCGTATCTAATTAATATTATTTGCAAATATGGTAGCACATATGTTTTTTTGGCAAGAAAAAGAGACTCCGCAAGGGAATCTCCTTCTCAAAAACACTTATTCTTTCCAGGCTCGAATCCAATAATATGTATTGTTCGGAAGATATCCACAAATACAGTTCTGACAGTCAGAACCCATTTTCTGGTATCCGTATTCCAAATAATAGCCCTTATCGTCGAAAAGTTTTGCCAGTTGGTAACGTATCTTTTCGTTTCTGCAACAGATATGTTTTCCATTTGTCCAGATATTTAATCCTTCCTTTGGAAGAACTGCAAAAAGCCATTCGTACACGTTGTTCTGATTGTATTCCACTCCATAAATGAAATCATCTGTAAGCTCATCTGGATAAAATATCTCGGCTTCCGTCCCGTCCGGATATAAACGGAAAACACAATATTTACCGGAGTCGAAAAATCTTCTTGCCTGTTTTACATGCATCGGAATCATTCCAAGCCAGTTATAGCCATACTGGATCATATCATTGATCGTAACTGGTCTTCTAGGTGAGTCATACATCAGTTCTGTAACAGAAATTCGAAATTCTTTCTCAAACCAATGCCAAATATCTTCTCGGTTTGTCTCAGCCGGAAATCCGTGCCATTCCTCTTCCAGACATTCTGTATCCGGATCCATAGGGACCGCGCCAAATTCCTGCCACAGCTTCCGGATATGTTTCAACTTATCCAGTTCCTCAATCTGAGATGCAACTGCTTGTGGTCCAAAAAACATTCTGGCATACATCAGTTTAAACTGCAGATCTTCAATTTGCTCATTAAGTGTCAATTTGTTCATAGTAATCTTTCCTCCTATTTTATAAAAATATTCATGATAAATATGGGAAGAAATTCAGATTTTCATTTCTGTCATATTTTCCTTGAAATCAAATACAACAGGAGGAAATATAAATGAAGAAAAATTGTATGGTCCATTGTTCTTTTGATCTTGTTGATCATTTTGAGCCAAGAGTTCCAAAGAATCGGATCGAAGGGAAAAAGTCGGAAGACGGAACCATTGCACGTATCTGTGTAGCGAGTGACATACGCAATGCAATCAATGCAATTCCAGGTGGAGGGCAAACGGTGCAACTGATGCAGCAGATGGGAATGCCGATGATCATCCATGCATACTATCTGTATTCGGATGAATTTATTAAACCGTCTGAAGAGCAGCTTCCAGATGTTGAACTGACTGGAGAACGATGGCTCCTCAAAGTGCCGGATAAAGTATATCGTAGAGATTATGAGATTACAGACGCTTTCTTTTGGAAAATCAAAGATAGGAATGGTAAAGAGGGGATTCATATGGTCGGATGCAATCTGAAACAGGTAAAATTCCAGGATAATATTGATAATTTTTGTAATGCATGTCATATCAAAAGAGAAAAATATCCTGAGCAGATTTTATTCCGAACAATTATGACAAACATCGGACCAGAACTGATTAAAAAATTTTTCTCATAAAAAAGCCGGGATGTTACTCCCGACTTTTTTATCCTTCTTCATCAAATTCACACACTACATAATATCCGCGGTCTGTTTCTTTTACATCAATTACCGTGCCCTTTTCGCTTTTCAGCCGTTCCCAGGAACGGTAATTTGCACTCATCGCAACCGCCGGTTCAATCGTATAATAAAAATACGCAGCTACTTTTCCTTCTGTTACTTCGACTTCCTGACCCGGTTCTACAAGCCCCGGACGCTCCATTTTAAATTCCATCTGTCGCATCTTATACACCTGCTTCCTTTAAAATTTTTGTGATTTCACTAACTGGCAAGTTATATCTTTTTGCCACAGATTTTTTGTCACCATATACCTTATAGTCGGCAACAACATCTTCTGCTGTATAGCTTTTTTCTTCTGGCAGATTCATAAATTTTTCCATTATCTTTCCTCCAACTTTTGTTTTGATGTGAAAAACTTATCTATATATCGATCCAATTCCTCCTGCTCATCTGGTTCAATACATTTGAAAAATAAAAAGATTTACTAGAAAGGACAAGCTAATTTCTAGTAAATCTTTTTATTTAATAAGCTCAAATCCAGTTAAGTGCACGCACCGCCCTAGTAAAAACCTCAAACGGTTTTTGTTCTATCTTTCCAGTATATTCATTTATAATGGTTTTGTCAACTATTATGAATTTTGACAAAAATCTAATGAATACGTACTTTGGATAAGAAGTATTTGTATATTTGGTATGTATTTTGGAACCAGGTTCCAAAACGCGATTACATTCGAAAGCACAAAAATATAAGGACCTCATGACGAGATCCCTATATTGTATTACCTTTTTTTGGGGTTACACATTTTTTTGGGGGGGCTTGGTTTTACCCATTAACCGCATCTTTTAAAGTTTTGCCAGCCTTAAAAGATGGAACTTTGCTCGCTGCAATCTGCATCGTTTCACCTGTCTGTGGATTTCGACCTTCTCTTGCTGCTCGTTCTTTTACCTCGAATGTGCCAAAGCCTACAAGCGATACTTTCTCACCCTTAATCAGTGCTTCGGTTACAACCGTTGTGAAAGCATCAACTGCATTTCCTGCGTCTTTTTTGGAAATTCCTGCTTTTTCCGCTACTGCTGCTACAAAATCTACTTTGTTCATCTTTAATACCTCCTGATTCTTTCTCCAGATATATCTGGTACATTACATGTTTTTATTTGAAAAGTCAAGATTTGGCTTCTCTTTCGTAGTGTATTTACTTACAATGTCAGCAATTGTTTCAAGATCTTCTTTCGAAATTTTTGACATCACTGAGTCTGTCCGTATTTCATCCCGAATATACTTCTGCAGCTGCCAGGTTCTAAGATCTTCATAAATTTCTTCTTTTGTTAAGTACAAAACAAAATCAATCGTACCAGTTTCATAGAACTGACGAAAATCGTTGTCAATTTCAAACTTAGCTTCAAAATATTGTCTGTTTGGATATCCAACTGTAATATACTTCCTTCCAACAGTCTTTACAACAGCTTCCCGAATCCTGTTTTCAATTCCAGGTTTTGTTCTCCTAGCTTCGTTGCCGGTTACGTATAAATATACTTTTTGTCCTTTTTTGAAATCTGATTTCTGATAGTTTCTCATCTGTTTCCTCCTATATTTCCATCGCTTAACTGATAACTATATTTTACCAAAAGTGTATAAATGATGATTTTCTAGGATGAAAAATGTCTGACATGAAACAAAAGAAAAGAGACTCCTTTTTCGGAATCTCTTCTCTCCTCCGCACACTGCGGGGCCACTCAACGTGGCGATTACGATTAAATCTTTAATTGAACTTATGATGCTACTACATCATTCTCAATCAATCAATCTTTGTAATCTCTGTGTAATTTGCATTTAATTCAGGTTCAATCATTCCGGTAGGCGTCTTTGTATGGCAAAACAAAAGTTCCTTCTTAGAAACAGGAATCCAATTCCCAGAATCGTCTGATTTTACAGCGAAAATATCATGAGGATCAGACATATTTTTAGGATTTTTTTCGTATGTCCTCACAAACATGATTCCATTTTTAATCACAATTGCGCAGAGCCGTTTTAATCCATGTCGATAACCGTCCAACTCTTTTTTCCGAATAGTTGCAGGCAGCTTTAATGTGTACCTGTCTCCGCTTTCAGGACAGATTACTACTATGAGTCTATGTTTACGAATTGCAAAGATTTTTTCGCATAAAGATTCCACTTCGCTCAATTGTTTCTTATTTAATCCGCGAATGAGATCTTCCATTCGTTCATTTTCGATGTAATCTTTGCATGCCGCAGCAAATCGAAGTACATATGGATAATTGCCCCAGTTTTCCATAAATCGATCTTCCATTTCTTCGTTCATGTGATGAGAAGTAAAATAATCAAAAAATTCTGCATACTCTTCCGCATATTTTTCAAATACAGAATCACCTTCCACACCGCTAAGCCCAATTGCGCGGGCATTTTCGATGCTTAGAATTTCCAACATGCCCTCAGACGTGTCATTTCTTTTAATGTAATTTTTGAAGCGTTCAAGTACAGTTTTTCCCGGTGTTGTTGTGAATTGTACTATATTTGTTTTCTTTTCCATAAACAAACCTCCTTCTCTTAACAATCAATATAGTGGCACGGAACACTGACTGGATTTCCATGTTCAGTTACGACGTCCAATGTTCCCCACTCATCCGACTTGACTTCTTTTTCTCTAACGCGCGGTGCAATCGCAAACAAATCTTCGTAATCGATCCATGCGCTTGCTACAATCCACCCGTCCTGTCTGATGACGCATAATTCTTTTGCCTGTGTTTTGGTTCTGCAAAACTCACCTACTGTCATTTTTGTCCATCCTTTCCGTTGTTTGTTTCCCATTGTAGCAAAATTACAAAACTACGTATTTTTCAGGATAAAAAACGACTATATTTGCTACGCAGTATCGCATCCAACTGTTCCACCATCCTCCACAGGACTATATGTTTCGATCTTCTGCACTACAATGTCTTTACCATCTTTTTCATAATTCACATGAATCTGATATCTTACGCCGTCCATCGTATGGAAATTAATCAGCATAATGCTTTGCTTCTCTCCATTTAATTGTGGTTGATCCAACCGGCTGTAGTCCACATACTCAATGTTATCTGGGACGTAATTACAGAGTTTCTGAATTTGATCATCAATCTCTTTTTCACCGGCCAACTCTTTGCCTAATACCGATTTGATTTCTTTTTCATCATCATTGACTACAGCATTTGAAAAATCTTTTACCCAAAAATATTCCGGTGCTTTTTCTGCCTGCTCATTCGAGCTAATAACTTCGGTTCCTTTCGCCTTTTCAGAAGAACATCCTGGTAGAATACACAATGACAATCCGACCACACACAATATTCTTCTTAATCGTTTTTGCATTTTTCTCTCCACTCGCTTACCTCCCGTGACATCGGATCCTGTACTTCCTGATAATACAAATGCAAAAGGTCATGATATAAGATACTGGCATTTACCGTACTATATTTTGCCTCTTTTGCCAATATATCCGTTGTACATTGTCGCAGAACTTCAGGTCCATTCCACGGTGGCTCAAAATCATCATTGATCTGTCGTCTTCTGAATTCTTTGTAAATTGTGATTTTTAGTTGTTCCATATCTTGCATATTTCCAAAACTCCTTTTCATTATGGTATATAAAGAATATGGAATTACTCATTTTCCATAATATTAATGCCCGTCTCTTTCTTGTATCGTCTTACTTTCCGCCTCATTGCAGCAAACTTCTCATACAAATCCAAATATTTTTGACGTTCTCTTTCGTATGCAGTCTTCCATGATCTTATCGCTTTTTTCGCTTCTTTTAAAAGATTTCCGTCCGCGATCCGGTAGTATTTGTCCATCTTGTAATACATGCTGCGAATCAGACTCTCTTTAACCATAATCTCTTCTTCCGTAGAAAGCTCCCTTTTCTTTGCGCGTCGGACAGATTCCATTTCACTTGTGTAGTGAACAATGATTCCGATATCCGCAGGAATTTCACATTCCCATTCATCTATCTTTTTGTATAAATCCGGTGATACTACAAGATAATTGTAATGACCATACCAGCTCTTTTTTGCGTGAGACCTTAAATCCGCAAGTGTGACTTTGATTTCATAGCATTTGACGATTCCCTTGCTGTCCATCGTCATGAAATCACAGATCTCGTTGCCATGTCCAGAATTGTAAAATCCAATGGTAACTTCTTCACAGCCATATAGCCGTTTCCTCCGGCACATCTCACGAAGTCGATCTTCAATTTCAAGTGTTTCTTTCGTTTTCACCTTTATCTTCCTTTCGTCTTTTTCTTTATTATAAGGTAAAAAGAAAATGCCCTGTTTTTCACAGGACACTTTCTGCATGCAATATGAATCTTTCTGAGCAGCAATCTTTTCCTTCTGAACAATCGCCGTATGTTTCCCTGCATTCATCACAGGAGAACATTTTGGATAAATCCACCGGACATCCAGTAACAGGATAATCACCCTGAAAAACATCGATCAGTTTCTCAAACTCGGAGGCATTTAACGCCTTAATCTGCTTAATCAGATTTTCTTTCATTTTTTCTAAATTTGTCACATTCTGCACCTCTTAACAATTTTTTTGTTAAGCATACCACGAAAAAACGCCTCTGCCTACGGACAACGTTACCGTTTTTCGAAAAACTATTTTAGTTTGAAAAATCCGTCTTCAACTACTCCTGTTACCGTATCACCAACATTTACAAGAAGAATCTTTTCGTTGTTGGTAAAAAAACATTTGTAGATGTCATTGTTTTCACTTACTAAGTACACGTAAGTTTCTCCATCACTCTGTACATATTGCATTTTTACAATTTTGAAGCTGATTTCATTATTTTGCGCATTCCTCCCTTCTAAGCAAACTTCGATGGATAGTATCCACCTGCATACTTATAAATTGTGAGTTTCTCCACGGATTTCGACTTCTTCTCCGGTAGCAGGATCGCTCTGGTTCCCTTGTTATGGCATCCGGTTGTCTCATATTTCTTTCCGTCAAATAAGACGATATCATGAGGTTGGATCTTGTAACGCTGTACGCGAATATTTCGCTTACCCCGTGACACCTTTTTCTTTCGGTATCGGTGCAGATTCTCGGAATCCTTCTTATGGTTCCGGCTGATTCTGCCATTAAACAGTTCCTGCCCGGAACGTGTCTTCCCATTCCGGCTGTCGATGTATTTCGCATCATAGAACTTCTCCAGACACCGGTTATTCCGCCGTTTCTTCTTATAAAGTACCGGTAATGACCGGTGCTTTGGATGGAACTGTCCCATTACGAACGCATCGTTCACATGGGATTTTTTGATATCCAGGATTCTACGGCGTTCCTTGGTTTCTGCTCCATAGGTAATTTTGACATGGATCCCCGGGAACATCTCTTTCACTTTACGATACAGTTGCCACCGGACTGCTGTCATGTAAGTTGCGTCCTTGAACGAAGCAATTTTCGGCTTCCAACCATACAGTTTTCCACCCGGTTTATGATTGGCTGGTGTATGGCACTTTTCACATACCGTGATCAGATTGGACATCCGGTTGGTTCCACCCTGACTCCGATACTGGATATGATGAGCGTGCAAGATTGCGCCATCTTTGATGCCTCGATCGCAGCACTGGCATTTATACTCATCTCTTGTAAAGACGGCTTCCCGGAGTGTTGCAATCCCATACCGTTCCCCATGCTGGTAATCGGTTCCTTGCGGTATCGGCTTACCTTTTTCCTGAGCTTTCAGAACCTGTGTATCAAAGTTTCCCATTTCCAGAGTGATGTCTGCAATTGGATATACATCGCATATCTTTGTTATGACTTGCAGATGAACCTCTTTCTTATGTCTCAGTGACGGGGCAAGCCAGCCAGATTCCCGTTTCCGGTTATCAAACCGCGGCTTCCGGTATCGCTTCCGGTTTCGTCTCTGCTTACGGTACATCCGGCGTTCATCATGCTTTTTCTTCTCGTTGGTTAATGTATCGACCTGTAATTCCAGATATTCGTGCTTCTCTGACTTTACAGATACTCCAATATGGATATATCCGGTATCCACACAGAGTTCTACTGGCTGAAGAGCGCCAGTTTCCCTTTCTGTTAACTGGATCGTAAACGGACGGTATCCATAGATGATTGCTTTTCCGGAGTTCAGCAGCTTACGAGCCCGGTATTCACTTGTTGGCATGAGTCTCACGCCAGTCTTGCTAATGACTGCAACGAACATCAGCTGTCCTCCTTCCTAAAATCTGGCTTACGCCTTCTGTATCAGATATCCTTATGGATACCCCATACAGGTTCTCTATCCTTTCGGTACAAGTACCTACTCAGAATCGGTGGTCCTCTTCGCCAAAGTTATCCGGTAGTTTCACGTATCTCACACTTCTCTTACCCTCAGAGATGTTTAATAAGATACCGCAGGGTCCGGGACTAGAGGTGTATCCCGGAGTGCCTAATTTTACCGGTAACGTAGTGCTAATAATTCACCGTGTCTGGTCTGACCAGTTTCGTTGCACTGAGGCTAATCATTTACGGCCTTTCGGTCGTCGCCATCAATAAATCTAAGACGGGGCTAAGATCTAATAAAAATCAGATCTTTTATAAGCTCCGCCTGAAATTTATTTCAGACGGGGTTGTTGACTTTTCCGGCCGGAGCCACATGCATTTCTTCCATAATCTTTTCCTCCTATTTTTTGATATCTTCAATATGATATATTTTTGAAAATGCAGACCATTCTGCGTTTTCTGTAGCTACCATGATACACAATTGCAAATAATTGAGATTTTCTAGGATGTAAAAAAGAGACTCCACTAAGGGAATCTCTTTCTTTTTCTTAAAAACCAACATGTCCAACATCCATAAGGTCTAACGCGTGAATCAACATTTCTTTATCGCAATGACTAAGCTTGGCTCCGGTCACTTCGACAGGGAAACTATTATTGTGAGAACAATACATCACGTCCAGCATTCCATCTTCTTCGTTCAATACAACATCAATGTCGCTATACTGAACAATTGCTTTCTTCACTGAATCGATTACCTTCTGGTTTTCTGCTTCTCTGTCAGGCTGATATTCCTTATCATTAATATCATACACTTCATCATATCCGATAATTGCAATATCTTCTGCATCAACCTCTACATTGTCTGTAGGATAAAGCAGCTTCATTTCATAACCATTCTCAATGAATTCTTCAAGAGCTTCCTGTGGAATATCCTGTCCTTCTACTGCATGATTCCTGCACCAGTCTGCCAGAATGCACTCCGGTGCATCTGTGATAAACAGGTACGCCATATTCTCCAGATTCCCATCGTTGTGGATCAGAACTTTTCTTGACTTAACCGGATCCATAGGTTCAAACATCTCTGCTTCCATTTTATCGATGCATTCTGACAGATAACACCAGAAACTCCCATTCGTAAGCTCGAAGAAATAGCTCAAAAAACTTTGTGGGTCTGAGGTTGCAAAGAAAAGATTGCAAAGGTCAGTCGGCAAGTCAAATCCAATACTTGTATCGCCACTAACACAAAAATTGTCATTGATCCATTCGCTCAATTCTCCCAGCATAATATCCTTATCGCATGATCCACTCAATTCCAGTGCATGCCGGATCAGCTGCTGATATTCTGACTTTTTGTGGTTTCCACTTACGTCTTCGTGCAACATCGGATTTTTTTCTTTGGAAAGAAGTTCTTCTAACAAATTTTTTACCGCAGTAATTGCAGACTTTTTTTGTTTTAGCGACCATTCGAATTGATCGGTATTTTCAATCACAGCCATAATAATCTTGTCGGTGATTTTTTCAAGATTATCCCCCTCTTTATTTGAGGAGTTATTTACCGGTTCATATTCTCCAATTTTCAATCCATTGATGGATGCAAGTTTAGAAGCAAGTGTCCTGTCACAGGTAAAATCCTTTCCAAAATAATTACCTGCAGTAGTCAGTAATGCAGTTAAGAACAAATTGATCTCATCCTGTGGCATATCCGGACGGACCGGGTTCAATTCTGTAGAAAGCAGCTGATTGATAAGACCTCTCTTTGTACCTCCCTTGATATAATATCCTTCATTTATCGCATGAGAAATTATGGCATTTGCCATTTCTTCGAATACATTCCGTACCTCGCTTCTGGATATACACAGTATTTCTGAGAATCGGTCTGCCAGATCATCATAGTCGCTTCCATAAATAATCGCAGAATTCTCATCTTCCCGTTCATCATTCGGAACATCTTCCGCTGTAATTTCCATCTCATCCAGGAAGTCTTCAGCAACATCAATCAGGACTCCAAAGAATTCACATTTTTCATCCGGATTCATTTTCTCATCTGGTTCGAAAAATACTTTATGGTACCTTGAGGCTAGGATATCCTGCTGAATCGAATCAAGAGATGTAATCCCTTTTTCCTTCAACCACGCGAAGACTCCATCCGCTAAATGCAGGCTCATTTTCATAGATATTGTTCTTGCTGTTTCTTTCATTATTATTTCCTCCTATAATCTATAAATTTCAGTATGAATATGGAACATAAAAAAATAATGATTTGGAAACTTTTGGGGACTAAAACGATACGATTCGGGACAAATCGCTTTTTTAAAAAAATTATCTGCTATAATAAAAATATCCAATATTTGGAAATACGTCTGAAGGAAAAGCCAATGACAAAAAAGAAAAAGCCATCGCCACACGCTAAATTACTACTATGGGGGCCTATCCTTATTACAATTGGGTTATTTATAGGATGGGTATGGATCTACAGGAACATTCCTTTGCCCGGATGGAAATTATACGGAGCCTATTTCGGGTTCTTCTTCATGAGTCTCGTACAGGCATCTACTTTTGCATATATGATTGTTCCGGCTGTGAAAAAAGATATTTCAAAAGCAGGATACTATGTAACCGATTGCTTTATGTTAACCTGTTTTTTATATACAGTTTTCCTATTTCCAATCCATGCCACATTTAAGCGGACCTTGTTTGTACTCCCGCTGATAATCGCCTATAGCTGCATTCCGCAAAAAGCCAATCACGACAAGCGGGAATTCACTGGAGACCATGCTTTCAGTTATAATTTTGCATTACTTACCTTAATGCAAATGTACTATATTTGGAAAAATTATGATGGCCATAGGATCATCAACATTATCCTATGCATTGTATATGCATTTATTTCTGCAGAACGGACAGGAAACATTGAACAGATTGATGAATACGATAAATTCGAGGATACATACAATGCATCTGGATATGCAAAAGCAACGAAAAATTCTTTCCAGAAAGCAATATATGATAAAGGAACGCAAGGGGAGGCGGTAGTTGCCGCCGGACTTGAAAGCATGTCTTCTTACTCAAAAGTACTTTACAACGTATACACACCTGAATATACAGACAAAAATGGGAAAGACTATTGGGTAGGGGAAATCGATGCAATCGTAATTTCGAGATCAGGTATCAATGTAATTGAGATCAAGAACCAAAGCAAGATATGGAACATTTTTGGAGAAGGACCATCAGATTGTATCTGCTATGACCGGAACAACAAGTTGCTTCCAGATTCCAATAACCCATTTTCCCAAAATAGGATCCACGAAAAAAACTTAAAGCATCTGATCTCAAGGAACGCTTTTCTTACCTGCTTTGAAAATGCGGTTGGAGGATATGTTGTATTCGGGCCTGAAACGGTTGGCTATCATATAGACAACTCAAAAGTAAAACAGGGATACGCCAGTTATAAGGGAATTAGAAAGCTTCTTGATGATGAATGTAAGACAAAAAATCGTTTATCAAACGGTGAGATCGATGCAATTTATCGATACCTCAAATCGTATGAGAACAACAAGATCCTTGAAGCAAAACACAGGAAGTCCATCGGATATTAAACCATAGGTTCACTCTTCCCGTCATTTCCTCCTATTTATGATTTCACAAATGAGATGACGGGAAGTTTGAATATTTATTTCATGCTACAGCCTTGCAGCGCAACACAATATGTTTTTACTTCAGACATTAAATATTTCAAAATCTATAAGAAAGGCGAACTTATAGATTGCTACCCGTTCCTGCAAGGCTGTAGTATGAAATAAAACATGAGACTTCACACGAAACAAAAATTCTTTTGCAAAATAAACAAGAAAAATGTTATACTATTTTTGTCCAGTAATATAGGAGTCGTAGTCGTCCACAGATGCTACGGCTCCTTCTTTTTTGTAAAAGAAAAAGACCTGTAATACAGATCTTCTTCTCTTCTGTTATTTTTCCTCAAAATCCGGAAGCCAGTTAATACTCATTTCCTGCTTTTTGAGTAAATTTCCAGGTACACATTCACTAAGAGCCGAATTATCGGCAAGTGCCATATCGATAATCCAGAAATCGTCTCCGTTTTGCATAATATCCATACTCCACTGTCCCGTCAGATTCATTTTCCGGATGATATTCTCTACTTCTTCTTTTACACGGGAAATATTGTCCTGGTAACGTTTCATCAACATTTCTTCATGCGCTTGATAGATGATGTAATCATGAATCTGGTGAGGGCTATCACTATCTTCCTCATGACCGAAACGCTGTTTCATCGTATTCGGCTCCCAATAAGGAGATACCCCAATGACTTCTTTTGAGTCAAAGTCAACGAAAATACGATATTCCGTATGCAGTGGAAGTCCTTTGTAGATACAAGGGTTATTTTCCTTGTCCGGAATATACTCCCTGACACACCATTCGTTTGTTGTTGCAGCTCCATACATACAGACATTATTTGTCGGAAATGTCAGTGCAACTGCCTGGTGACTGATAAACAGCAGATATTCTCCAAGTTCCTGAACTTCTTTTTCACCATGTACATGAGCATTACGGAAATCATACTTCGACGAAAACACTCCGGTTTTCACAAAATATTCTTTCATATCATCCAGGCCAAACACTTTATGGCAATACTGGTCAACAATCTTGAGTGTTGTCGGTGTAAGTCCTGCATAATCCAATCTGGACAACTGCAATAATGGCATCGGAACTTTAACAATGGTTGTTTTTGGTAGTTTGAAAAAGGATTGTTTTTCTACCGCTTCAACCAGTTCTGGAAACCAATTTCCAATAGAATTTGGATTCTTTCCTAAGATCTCATAAGTAATCCAATCCAGATCCTGAAGATCCAATCCTTGCCGGAAAAGCTGATACGCAAGCTTTCTTTTTGCTGGATTTTCTTCTGTTTTATATCTCTGATACATCTCCAGCAATATAGTTGAACCATCATCCCGGACATCCCTCTTCAGATAATCGCCTGTAAGCTGCGGGCGGAGATCATATGGAATATTGCATAAATCTTCCGGGGTTACTCTCGGATTAGTAGACTTGTTTGGGAAAAGCTGGATATGTTTTATCCCATCATAAGCATAAGCCACAGTATCCTCCAAAAGTTCGTTTACAATCCGGTTGATCAGTTCATTTACTTCTGGCGATTCTTCCGTAATCGCATTCCCATTTTTATCCTTGAACATATGTACATTCATATCCAACAGATTATCCGGAACAACATTAGGCTCTAACACATGCTTTGCATAAGACTTTTCAAATTCTTTTAAAGCCTCCGGACTTACTTTTAAAATTTCAGCGATATCATCCTTGGATAAAGTCTTTTTGTCTTTCTTTTTGAGTGCATTTAACAGATTAAACATATTTGTTTCCTCCTCTTTTTGGTTTTTCGATAAAAATATGAAAGAATATTATTTTATTTTTTGTAACACAATGACCTATCCGAAATATAAAAACGGACAGTTTCCTGCCCGCTTAACTTAAACGCATAAAAATTATGGATTTCGCAAACACCTTCTGAACTTGCCACCTGCGATTGTCGCCTTCTGATACGTTGTTGGCTGTACCTCATACAGTTGATTGCAATTACGGTCGACCATTGCGTATGAAAGATATTGCGTTCCAGTTGGATTGCACCAATACTCATCTTCCGAAGAGGTCATATAGCTCAACAAAGCCCCTATTGTCTGGTAGCCATACATCCGTCCGTAGTTACTTGGATTCAGACCATATACCTCAAACATGGTCTGGTCTAACATCGGATCCGAATTAGAAACCATTCGTCCTTCAAACCATTTGCGCCATGCCAATCTTGCAAGCTCTGAATTTTCCGGCAGCTGAAACGGCATTAAATCAGCGTTTAATATGGTGTAATCTCTCACAATAATCCCCATCAAAGACAAGCAGTGTATTGTCAGTTTGCACACTTCATTTTCCTCTTTCATCAATGTAATATACATGGTATTTTTCTCAGCCTTTCTGCATTTTTAAGAATCTCTTCGATCGCATTGTCTGGTTTTCCTACGCCAAAAGATTCGTATGTATCGGATACGACAGATTGCAAAAAATCATCAGATGGTATTTTAAAGTTAACTTTTTTCAGATTTCCAAACGCAGCATCCGGGTTTGCCCAAAACGGCTTAAATACTGGCGATTTTATAAGACAAGTTCCGCTATCAAACAAAGGAGCTGGTCTGATATATTCCATGGCATTCGGATCTATGATAATTCCAAAATTTCCATCGTGCCGGTCCGCGTTACCAATCAGCAAATCGAATGCAGTCATATTCCAAAGAAAATTCTCTGGGATACCTATTCCTTTTGCCAATTCCCACTTATTACCATGACAAAGATTGGTATATTGGACGAATGGGACATATTCTTCGTCATCGTTGTTAATAAAGCAAGGAGTTCCGCAATATACTTTTCCATGAACTGTATATGGAAAATACATTACATGCTCAATTTCACATTCACAAGCAACATGATAAGCAACAACTTCGTTTGCAGACATATATGGATTACCGGGAGCAGCATCCTTCACAAGGATCGGAATCCCATCTTGCAATATCCATGATTTTGGCAAGCAGCCATTTGTCCGATAGTCTGGGGTTTTACATACATTACCAATTCCTGTTAGTGTAAGCAGAGAACTCTCAAATCCATTCTTGTAAAAATTTGCGTCTTCCCATGTTATGTTTTCTGCCTGATTTTTTACCCAATACTGATCAGTCAACGACATACCATGACTCAGCGTTCCAAGAAAATATACGGTGTTTACAGTTGCATTAAGAACATCTCGTAAATTCAGTCGGTTTTCTGGAATTACTCTGTTTCGTTGCCACGCCTGAAGATATACACGGACCAGCTGCAGTGTCATGCTTTCTCTGTATGTTCCCACCGGCATATGTTTTTTGCACAAGATTTCATATATATCAGTAATGACACCAGACTCGTATTCAATTGTTGCAACTTCAATATTCTTATGCATCAACAGACAACGCATCCTTCCGCCCTCTTCTCCTAAATTTTTTCAAACCGATATTGTTGCTTGATATCTGGATACTTTTCGTGATCCACAGGGGATAAAAATTCTTCCAGAAGTCTGCACCAAGTCACAAACTAATGGTATAGCTCATGGTATACTACAATCAAGGATAGGTTTCTCGTATCAATACCGATGTGCTCAACTTCGTAAATATCACCCTTGAAATGTCGATACCGATTTCCTGCCATTTCACGATTGTAGTCCTGTGCTTTCGTTTACGTTTCCATTACATTTGACATTTTAATCCTCTCCTTTTTTGAGTTCCCATTTGATTTGTTTTTTCAAATTTGAGTTTCTCATTTTACTTCCTGCATATTTTGAGTTTCTGATTTGACTTTCTGCTCAAAATTTAAGTTTCGCTAAGTTTCAATGTCGGATTTTTACTTTCACTTTCACATCCTTCAGCCTGTAATAATCATCCAGCCACTTTGCCAGAAGCTTCGCATAGCCTTCGTATTTTGTTTTTGCCACCATCGTCTTCTCTCCAGTCGAAAAACACACGATAATACGATACTTTTTGAACATATACTTCAACCTCCTTATCGCTTCTTTGCGCCACCTTTTTGCACATATTTCAAACCATCCTATGTTAAAACCAAATTATAATCCATATCACTTTTTCGTACCCAGGCGGTGGTCTAGTCCCAGGTATTCTTGAGTATGGAAGAATTGTATCACAATTAAAAGAATTCATATTTTTACAGAAGAAAAACGCATAAAAAAAGCAACCAGTTCACACCAGTTGCTTATTACTTCCAACGTCCATCCATTTTTACTCCGTCCGGTTCACCATTCTTTTTATAATAGTTAATCCGGATTTGTCCGTCTTCCTGCATAGTTGTTAGAACAATACCATTTTCAAAAACATTGATATGTTCTTCTTCTCCTTTTTTGTTTTTTCCAAGGAATCTTCCTTCATGAAAAGTTTTAATGACATCACGAACCGATGCAGGATCATTGAAATCAATCTTAACAATGTCCCCCAATATTACACCTCCCACAATCTTATCTTTCTTTTTATTATATCGAAAAATCTATTGATTTGCAAGAACATATGTACGTCGCGAATGCTGTTTCTTTGGTCTTGGTCCCATTTTTGGAACCCGGTTCCATTTTTGTACCATTTCTCCATAAGAAAAGAGAACCGGTTTCCCGATTCTCTTCCCTTTATCTTCGAATTATTTCAAAGAGTTGTAGATATCCGT